>Ga0075679_105_pt1 | contig 37842 bp, 36 predicted proteins | sample RifGroA2_FD_68248 | JGI IMG/M metagenome (GOLD analysis project Ga0075679, IMG submission 68248) | Microgenomates (Levybacteria) bacterium GW2011_GWA2_40_16
CTTTTCAGTACTGAAAAGACAGTCTACAAAATAGATTAGGTTGCTATTATAAGATATAATACAACAATGGACAGAGAACGGTTAACAATAACCTTACGAGGAGATTTACTCAAACGTTTGGACGAGATTATTGACGGTGTTCAAATACGCAATAGATCTCATGCTATTGAGTATTTGCTTTCACAAAGCTTGGCACCGAAAGTTACCCAAGCGATTATTTTAGCAGGTGGTAAAGGAGTAAATATGCGGCCGCTCACGTACGAGGTGCCAAAACCTCTCATCCCGGTTGGTGGAAAACCCCTTATTGAACACACTATTGAGATGCTTCGAGAAGCTGGCATACGAGATATCATTCTCGCTATTGGTCATTTGGGTGCGAAAATAAAAGAAGAGATCGGGAATGGTAAAAAATATGGCGTTTCAGTCACTTATAGTGAAGAAATTCATGCATTAGGAAGTGCGGGTGCTGTTCGAAACGCTGCTTCTTTTTTGCAACAAAAACCATTTGTCGTCGTCAACGGCGATATTTTAACAAAAATTAATCTTTCTGAGGTAATTTTGTTTCATCAGGAAGATAAGCATGATGCAACGATGGTTCTCTCAACTGCGCCAAATACCCGAGGATACGGCGTAGCACTGTTACGTGGTGAACGGATCGTGAAGTTTCTAAAGCAGGATAAAATGCAGACCACACAGCTCATTAATGCCGGTATCTACGTGATGAATCCATCGATCATTGAAATGATAAAAGGAAAGGGTGATGCCTCACTTGAAGATTTATTTGTAGAACTTGCTGAGAAAGGAAAACTTGCAGGATTTACCTTTGATAATCCCTGGTTTGAAGTCTCCACTCCCGAAAATTACGAGCGGGCCATAAAGGAATGGAAGGAATAATGGCGATGCGAAAAATGCGAATAGACATGCGAATGATGCTAATTATTAAGAATAATACTGACTGTAGAGTACTCTTTTTGGTTTGAGAAATGTATTTCGAAAATTAACAATCAAACCAAGTTTAATGTTGGCTATTCTCAAATATCTCATCATCTGAAAATAATCTTCCTTCGTAATAAATTTCTTTGCTTTTGCGTCGAGGACAATTTTGTTCTCGATAAGAAAATCAACGATGTTTCCTGTTATCACATCTTCTTTGTCGTTTGAAAGGTCGTACTCTCTTTTATAGAGAAGCTGTGCAAGAGTAAATTCTTTCTCTAATTGATCACAATACTGTTTTTCTCGGCAAAATCTCCCGAGAGATTGATGGACTTTAAAACAAACGCCGGTTATTTTATAGGAAAGTTCTTTATAAACAAGCGCAGTGGAATTCGCATCATTCGCATGATTTCGCATATTAGCATCGCATCAAAACAAACTAAACCCAAATATAAACCCCAGAAGCTGTACGAGGAAATACGCGACGAATACGATTACAAATCCAATTATTGCATTCATAATTCTCGTTCTCCCCGCTTCTACTTTGCCCGGATCTCCACCCGAGAAAAGAAAATCATATCCGCCCCATATCAGCATGATAAATAAAATCAAACCCGCAATAGAGAGCATGATGGGAACAAGTTTACCCACCACATCTCCAATGTCAGAAAAGCGATCTGCCATTTGAGTGGGGCCTTGCAGTTCTATAACTGTTGGTTTTCCCTCCGCATCAGTGCCGGGAAGTTTAATAATTTGTGCAAGTTGCATAGCTATTGTTTTAATTATAACTTAATTGTATGTCTTAATAACAGCATTTAATATCCATTGACCCATCATCATTCGTTACAACTGGTTCACAGTTTGGTCTCGGATCACATACATTCTCGACATAACATCCCCCCGACCTTACCGTTTTTATTTCACATTGTGTACTCGTTGATATATCCTGAATACTAAAATCAAATGTGGTAATAGGCGTTGTATCTACAGCATGGGTACAAGTGGATTGACCATCAGTCGTGCTGGGGTACATGGCTATTTTATAACTCCCATCGGGTAGATTTAATCGGGGAGTGTGAATAGTAACACCTCCTTTATCCTGAGCCTCACCAATATTTAATTTCCAGTCAACGGGAAAACAAAGATACGGATTTCCATTAGAAGTAAGAACGGAATATTCAAGTGTAAGTGGAACGTTTGGCCCAATCACGGTAAATTGTACTTGTGTATTGTTTGGTATTGACCGAGGCGATGATGGGTTGATAAGACTGATGGACAAATTTGGATTAACTGCAGGAATTACTTTTGTAGGTGTTGGAGTAGGTGGTGTATATGTTTGATTAAATGCAGGATCGCCGGTTGGTATAACTGAAGCTGATCCATTTCCACTCCCTTCCTCTGACGGTCCGAATCCTGGTATACGTAACACGTTATACCCTAAAAATTGCATAATAACCATAGAAAATATGATTAAGAGTAGTCCTGCAATTGCTGAAACGATTATTTCCCGTCCCCTCTGTATCTGTTGGGGATCGCCTTGAGAAATCAAAATGGTAAAGCTCCCCCACAGCATGAGAAGAAATGCGATTCCCCCTGCAAGTCCAAGTCCGAGCTGAAACACAACAGTTTTGAAAAAGCCTTCAATGGATGTTGGAAGACAACCAAATGCAGTATATGCGCTACCTTTCCCGAGACAATCCTCGCAGTCGCTTTCTTCATTTATATTTTTTGTATTTGGATTGTCTTTATCTGCACAGATTTTTTTAGTATCGATAGGTGGGTTTTCATTTGACTGGTCATTAGGATCAGTATTTCTCATATCGAGAGTGGGGGTTGGAGCTATAGTAATTCCTGCATTAGTCGAAGTAAATGTTGCACTACAAGATGGAACCATATAATATGCCTCTTCAATATTGATTCTTTTCGTATGATACATTAATACTGCCGTATACTGATTATTAAAATTGTAAGTTGGGACAGTTATGGAATTCGGATCAATTCGTCCATCAATAACAAAACACTTATTTCCATCAGTGCAGACCGACTGAATGAACTGAAGATTAGTGATTTTCTTAAGACCTTGAGCTGCTGTATTTCCTAAGGTTATTTGCCCATACTCAGATGATGGTAAAAAAACTACCTGTGTTTTAGTTTCTTGTACAGAACCGTCATTCTGCCCGAAAGAATTTATATTGATCCAATCCTCATTGTTAGCTGATAGTATTTTTTTAGGGAAATCTTTTATTGTCAATCTTCCACTAAACTGATTGTCTGAATCTTTTTCTGGAACTATTGAGCATTTACTAAGATCTTCAATAAATTCTTCGTTAATAGGAGTATAGCGGAATTCACACATGCGTTTTTGCTGATATAGCAAATCTGCAGTCTGTGTACCATTAAAATATGCAGGGGCGTCTGTTTCATTGAGTCCAATGAGTACATTGGAGCCATTTAATAATCCAGACGCAGGTTTAACATCAAAGGCATCTTTATCTATAAAGCGACTAAATGAAAAGTTCTCTTTCAGAAAACCGCTATTTCTAATTAATGGATTTTGAAAATTTACTGTAAATAAACCTTTGTCCGTTGTTATAGTATGTCCATCAATATGATTACATTGATTGGTTGGCCGCAATGAAAATGTGCAGTGAGTCGGAATATTTTTTCGTTCATTTTCTAAATCACTCTTTATAGTTGTTCCTACTACTTTAAACTGGATAACCTCACTAAACCAATCTGCGCTGGCCATTTCCCGCTGAGGAATAATATACCGATTAATAAATCCATCATACCCGTTAGCATCTTCCATTCTAGAACTACGATTGAATCTAAAAACAATTTTATTGTTACTTCCATTAACCATTATTGGTTTTCTATCTTGTTCTACCCACCACTGTTTATCACCTGACACTGCATAGAGACCATAAAAGTGACTTTCTATGCTATGATTAAAGACTTTTTTATTAACTGGATTACTATCATTAATCTCTAACTCTATGGTTATTGACTCGTCAAAAGGATATATTTTTTTATCTGCAATATTGTTTGATATTGTCTCTGATGTATTAAATAGGGTATTACGCGTAATTTTTATTTCACATACATCATCTTCTCCCGCTGATACAGGAACAACAAAAAAAACTAAATAAAAACAAATAAGTAAAAGCCCTAGAGAAAGTTTTTGTATTTTATTAATAGTATTGAGCATGTTTCAATATCGTACGTTTACTCTCACTCAAACCCCGGAATCTTTAACCCTCCTACGCTAAAAGCTTCGGAAGGATATAATAGGGTAACGCCGATGAATCGATAATTAGGTTTTCCTTGACTTTCCATAATTTTTTGTTATACTTTTCTTTATAGACCGAGGTTGAGCGTCGACCAGAGTTGCAAGACACTCTCTTAAACGCCCATCGGTCTTTTTTAGTAATCTCGAATTGTTACACTGCTCCATTGTTTCATTGTTATTCTTTTAATTTCTCATTGGTAAACTTTATGAGATGATTGATTTCTTTTGGCATGTTTTGAAGCTCCTCAAGAATATGATCATATTGTTCCTTTGTTACCAACTTTCGTATTCGCGACTTTTCGTTCCAGTCAAGAGACTCCTTCTGCGATCCCATAGCGTAATGATAGAATTTAACTTTATCCCGTTTTCCAAATCTGCCGAATCCTTCTGCGATATTTGCAGCAACAGAATCTATAGCTCTTGCAAACTGAATACCGACTGTTCTTTGTGCAAAATAATCCCATCCAATCACAATATTCCACACATAATTTGACAGATTAAATGCTCGTTTGTAACAATCAATATCGTTTAGCAATAAATATTTTTTCATATAAACAACAATGAAACAATTTAGCAATCTAACAATTTACCAATGTACCTCACTCAAACCCCGGAATCTTTAATAGAGTAACGCCGATGAATCGAAGAATAAGAACTGAAAAGAGAATAAGCAAAAGTGCGACGATGCCGGATCGTATGAGTGATTTGCCTTTTGTAAGCTGTACCGGATCTCCAGCAGAGGTTAATACGAGAAAGCTGCCATAGAGAAGAATGACAAATATAATGCCGCCAGAGACGGTCGTGACAAATTGAAGAGCTTTTACGACAAAACCCCCCGGTGTGGTTTCTACACAACCGATGACCGTCCAGCTTTTATCGTTAACCGGATTCGGGAGATCTGGAATAGGAAGTGATGCGCTCGGGTCAAGATCATACTCATACAAACATTGAAGACACTCACTATATCCAGCTGGTGCTTCGCCACCCTGGCAAAATCCACAAAGGTCGCAAGCGGGCTGCGCACGAACATCACTAGCCACTAGCCAATAGCCACTAGCGACTAGTAAACACACGAGAAACAATTTGGATAGAAACCGCATAAAACCAGTGTAACGTGAACTACGGAAAGTATCAAGTACAATTGTCACAACTGCTTGCTAGTTACTAAATCACCCTGGTCATTCCCATGAAAATGGGAATGACAATTGACTCGACCCTGTTATACTAGTTACATGAAAAAGATATCCAGCATTATTTTCATAATTTTTCTTGCGGTTTTTACTTTTTCATTTTTCATTTTTAGTTTGTCAGTTAAGGCTGATGAGTTGGATGATATTACAAAACAAATAAACGAGCTTCAAAAATCACTTCAAATGAGCCAGGCTGCGACCACGCCACTTATTGCAACACTAGACAATCTTGAAGCGCAAATTGCGTCAATCAGAGCAAATATTGCTCACCTTGATGAAGAACTTGATATAAAACGCGAGGAAGTAGCCGAGGGAGAAAAAGCGTTTGAGTTGAAACGGCAAGTTATGGAAGATCGGGTACGCTCCATGTATAAACAGGCCTACATGCAAGAATGTTTCTGGTGCCAGATCGTCACTACTGATAATTTTGACGCTTTCATTCAAAACCACGGATATCACCAGAGTTTGATCAACGAAGACAAAGAAACTATTTCAGAAATTGTTTTGTATATTCGTGACCTGGAGGAAAAGAAAGAGCAACTCGCCAATGAAAGTGCCCGACTCGCACAAGTCAAAATAGAAGTCGACAAACAGGCAGAATTTTATAGAAAGGAAATTAAAGGAGCACAAGATTACCAGGTACAACTGGGCAAAGAGATTGCTGATTTGACACAGCGTCAACAAGACCTGATTGCGGCAAAAACAGGGCTTTTCTCAACATCAGTTGGAACGGTTCCTCAAGCGGATGATCCGGCATCACGGCCCGACTACAATCCGGGATTTTCACCGGCGTTTGCCGCCTTTTCATTTGGCGCTCCCCACTTTAAAGGAATGAGCCAGTATGGAGCATTCGGGCGTGCAAAAGAAGGACAAAATGCAGATGATATCTTGCACGCATATTATGGCGGGGGTATTGAAATTAAAAAGGATTATTCGGCTGATATCACTATTCAAGTAGATGGATATGGCGGATACAATATTGAAGAATATACAAAGCGTATTTATGAAATGCCGGGATCTTGGGGCGATGAAGGTGGTATGGAAGCTTTAAAAGCACAGGCCGTCGCCGCACGAAGCTATGCACTTGCGCGAACAAATAATGGTTCCGGGTCAATTTGTCCGACAGAAAGTTGTCAGGTCTTTAAACCAGAACCCAAAGGCGGAAAATGGGAAGAGGCGGTCAATGCAACCCGCGGATGGGTTTTGATGACAAATGGACAACCTTTTTCAGCATTTTACGCATCAACTTCAGGCGGTTATCAAGACTCATATTCGTACAATGGGTATTCCACGCCCGGATTCTGGGATACAAAATCAGGACGTTCGGGATGGACCAATGAAGCGTATGAAAAAATTGCCGGAAGCCCGTGGTTTTATAAAGGATGGTATAAAACTCGCTCAGGCGTCTCCTGCGGCAGATCTCATCCGTGGCTCAGTGCCCAAGAATTTGCCGATATTGTCAACGCAGTCATCGTGTACTCTGCGGGAGGAGATACCAGCGGTATATTTCCTGAGGATGTACAGAGTTGTTTTGGCGGGGGAGATCAACCGTGGGGTAAAGAACGTTTAAAGCAAGAAGCAGATAAACATGGAGGAGGCGTTTCTTCAGTGTCAAGCGTTTCGGTTCTCTATAGTGATGGCGGAACAACAGCAAAAGTGGTGGTCGACGGAAAAGAATTTGACGGACAGAAGTTTTATAAAGCGTTTAACTTGCGTGCCCCCGGAGCAATACATTTAAAATCAGGACTTTTTAATATCGAGAAGAAATAAGCGCTTCTACCCCCGGGAGCGTCCCCTTTTCAATATATTCAAGCATTGCACCCCCGCCGGTGGAAATGTGGGTAATGTGGTCAAGATATTCTTTTTTCGATATCGCGGCAAGCGTTTCCCCCCCGCCGACTACTGATACTGCGTGTGTGTTTTGGGTAATACTGTAATAGATAAAATCAGTTCCGCGTGCAAACGACGGATGTTCTGTATAGCCGACAGGTCCATTCCAAATGATCGTTTTTGCCTGGGCGATTCTGTTCCCCCATTCTGCCTGCGTCTCAGGACCGATATCAAGTATCGCTCGTTTTTCGCCACGTGCGATCTCTGACGGTTTGACAACCAAATCGTCACCATCCGGATCGTTTATCGATCCAATAATAACGTCCGTTGGCAAAACTAATTCTGTTTTATTCGTTTCAGAAAGATGGAGCAATTTTTGCGCGTGAGTTTTTTCGTCACGTTCATAAAAACTCGATCCGATAGGATACCCTTCTGCTGCAAAAAATGTGTTTGCAAGCCCGCCTCCGACGAGAAGTGTATCAGCAATCTCCATAAGTTTTGAAAGTAAATCTATTTTTGTCGATACTTTAGCTCCTCCCATGATCGCTAGTACAGGATGTTGAGGATGCCGCATCACATAATCGAGCATAACAATCTCCTGGACAAGAAGAAGCCCTGCATAAGATGGCAATAACTTGACAATACCAACCATAGACGTGTCAGAACGGTGGCAGTTACCGAATGCGTCATTGATATACACCTTGGCAAGAGAGGCCAATTCTTGTGCAAATTCCGGGTCTTTTGCTTGTTCTCCGGGGAAAAACCGGAGATTTTCAAGCATGAGAATATCGTTTTTTTTCCACTCGTGGTTTCTAATTTTCTCAGTCGAATCGTAAAGAACAACGTGATAGTTAGGCAGGTACGATTGCAATTTTTCCCGGACGGGTTTCAGCGAAAATTTGGGATCTACGCCTTTTGGCCTGCCAAGATGGGCAAGAATAATAATTTTATTGTGATCTTTCAGCAACTTCTTAATCGTCGGAAGTGTTCTCTGGATCCGAAAATCATCAGCAATTTGGTGTTTTTTATTCAAGGAAATATTAAAATCAACCCGGAGAAGAACAGTTTTGTTGTGTGGTGGGTGAGATTTAATAGAAGATATCATATAATACTTATTATAGCAGAGAGAACTGGCTCATAAAGCAAATGCCGTTATTGATTGGAGTTTAATAATATACTTCCGTCATTCTAATTGCATATTCCACATCTGCCTTGAAGTAAAAATGTATTTTAAATCTTCTAAATGATAGGTTGATGATTCTAATACCACGCAGTTTGTAACAGCCAGTAGCCCATGTTCATCATAAGGAGCAAGATCTGTAGAATCACCAGGAACAGCAATATTTAAAGTAATTTTTCCTTGACTCCATCCTTTACTTTTATGAACACTCCCTAAATATATACAAACTCCTTCCTTCACCTCGAGAGATTCACGTTTAAAATCATGGTATTCAAATCCAAGTGTCCCGCCCTTTTTTACCACAAGCATCTTTTTTATTTTATTACGTTCAACGTCTACATATTTGTACGTTATGCCTCCCCATTCTGTACTTTTTGCTAAAGGAGCGTTTCTATTTATGTCAAACAACTCTTTTTCAAACAAGCTATTGTCGTGAGAAGTATTTCGAAAATCGCGGATCATTGCATGAAGAGTACCGATAAAAATATCATAGGTTGCTTGGTCGTAAAAGCTTGGTTTTTTCTCTATATAGGAATAAAGTTCTTTTGCAAACAGATGAAGTTTATCGTAAGCAACACGCCGTGTGCTAATAGATCGTAGATTATTATCTGGTACAATTGTATATTTAATTTTTTTCATAGAGCTGGTTTAAAAACTTAGTATTAGGAAATGCTTCTATCGCGCCTCTCTTTGTAGTTGTTTCTGCTGCGATACTATTTGCTTTTACTAGCCAATCCATCATTTCCTGACGAGTAATCGTATCAATCGGCTTATTGAGAGAATACAACATTTTTATATAGCCTGCATTAAACGCATCGCCTGCACCTGTCGTATCAATAGATCTTACTTTTTTCGATTTTACGTACCCGCTGTGGTTTTTGGTCTTATAATAACAACCGCGTGAACCAAGTGATACAAATAGTATCTTTAAATTACTGCTATTGATTTGTGCTATGCCTTGTTCTAATTTTTTCTTACCCGTTAAAAAAAACAACTCTTCGTCGCTTAATTTAAGTATGTCTACCTTCTTGATTGTTTGTAGCACTACTTTTTTCAATTTACTTTGATCTTTCCATAAGTTAATTCGAATATTTGGATCATATGAAATTAAAGTTTTGTTTCTATGGGCAAGCGCTAGTATTTGTTTTGTAGCTTGATATCCACTTTCACTTGCTTGAATTACGCTACATATATGAAGAATTTTAGAATTATTAGGTAGTGTTACTTCTTCTGGTCGTATTGTGTCATGCGCACCTTTTACAAAAATAAAGTCTGGCTTACCATTTTTAAGCAGTGAGACAAATGCAAGGGTTGTAAAATGTTGGTCGCTTTTTAACATTTCGCTAACATCTACTCCATACTTTTTCATCTTTTGTATAAGAAAATTTCCAAAGGCATCGTTTCCGACTTTACCAATGAATGTTACCGGGACACCAAGTTTTGCTAGCCCTACTGCCGTATTTGCTGGTGCCCCACCAAATTTTTTTAGAAATCCTTTTACCTCTGACAGCTTTCCGGCTTCTGTTGCTATCATATCAATGAGAACTTCTCCAAAACAAGTAATCGTTGTTTTTTGTTTCATAATTGCGCAATGTCGGATTGAGTTAATTCACGATAATCCAATGAAAGATCGAAAATCTGTTTCTCGTTTTTCGTTATATCATGAAATGTCTGATAGGGAAAATGGATCACGTCTTTTTCTTGAAGAGCATGATGGAACACTTGATCTTTAAGTGCATACCACCATCCGACAACATCGTATGCTTCAAGTGCTTCGATATCTGATCTACCATCGCCAACAAATACCAGTAGACTGTCTGGATTTTCCGCTGAAGCTATATGCAAATGTTGAGCTTTCGCAATAGAAGATATATTATCATCCCTCACACTTGTTACTTTTCTGATGTCTGCTCTTCTATTAATTTTATCTAACACACCATCGACGAATGGTTGAAAATTTGCTGAAAGTACTTCAAAACACCCTCCGGAACCGATTAAATGTTCTATAAACTCTTCTAGTCCCGGACGGATTCGCACATGTTCAGCCCCAGCTCTCATAATATGAGGATATTGTGTTAAAGGATAATAATAAGCTAATATCATAATTTCCTCTTTAGTAAATCCTTGCCCTTCTAATTTATCAGCCAGTAGTCTTCCCGGTATAAGATTCATATAAGCCGTCCCAGGTGTATAGACTCCATTTACTACTGCACCTTCAGTAATTGTCCCATCCATATCCGAAACCACCAATATGTTTCTATGTTGAGCCAGCCGTGCTGCAGCTCTATGTAAATTTACAGTGATAGGATCATCAGGCTCACCTTTGTTACTTAATCTTTTTTCAACAATGCGATCCGCCATCCTATATATACTAAAAAGCTCAAAAGCTCTCGTCGCACCAAGTCTTTGGGCGTGTATTTTGAATACTTGTAGTTTTGTTTGTAAATCTGCTAAACAATCTTTTGGATCTTTACCTTGCGGATACCTTTGATCAGCATAATGAGCTATTGCATTATTAATTTCATCAATTCTTATCTCTGGATTAGGATTTTCAGCCATACGATATTTAGGAGTTCAGTGCTAAAACTAAAGCATTGGATAATTTACTATGTCCCGCAACAAATTTATATCTCTTTTCTGGTTCATGAATATCAAACAAAATATCATCACCTGACCAATCAACAAACCTACCTCCACTTTCGTTTATCACTAACTTCGACGCTGCAACATCCCATATTGCTATCTTTCCATAGATTGATGCCTGCAGTTGATTTGCTGCAATATCACATACTTCTAGTGCTGCAGATCCCAGAATTCGGACTCCTAATACCTTACGATGTATCTGTTCTAACTTTGAATTTTTATACATATTTATAGAGGAAACAGAAGGCATATCAATAGTTATCAACGATTGATTTACCGGTTTTTCTTTTAGTTTTAATCTATTTTTCCGCCCGGTTTTCATATCCATAATATAGGATCCTTTACCTTTAATAGCAGTATAGAGTTTGTTTTGTATCGGATGACTGACAGCTCCGACCAAAAGATTTCCTTCTACGAAACACGCTACTGATATAGAAAAGTAAGGGTTACCTGCTGCAAAGTTACTTGTCCCATCTATTGGATCAATGACGAATGTGTATTTTGCATGGGTAAATAAGTTTTCTTCGCTAAGAAATCCTATATTATTGAGAGGAATCTTTAATTGTGTTAGTTCTCTTTTTAATGTATTGACAATTATGTTTTGAGAATCAATATCAGCTTTTGTGATAATATCGCGGTGACTATCTTTCTGCAATACGCTATGCTGTTGCCCAAAGTGTTTTTTTAGATATAAACTACTTGCTTCAATAGAAGTTGTTATCGTGGATACTAAAGTGGGTATTACAGAAGTAGGAATCATATATCACGTTAAAACATATAGGAGCAATTGAGCAGAGCATTTTTAATAATAAAAGCAGCAGTATGAAGTTCATCTGACGTCGGTAGCGTTCCACCATTATGAATATGAGCTAGGCCATGTACTTTTTTCGCCTCATCAAGAGATAATCTACCCTCATGAAACTCCTCCCAGCCAATTATCCGCAATAAATCAATATCTGTTGTAACTTGCGGATCATCCAAAATTTGCCTTTTTTGCCCGTCGCTTCTCACAAGTGTTTCATAAGCCTCTCTACCTAACACCTCTTTCATTTGCTCCCGAAATACAGGCAAAAGCCATCGTGTATGTTCAGCTGAGAAAGCTTTCATACCTTGTGTGTAAATAACGCGTGCTTGTTGAGGAGTAAAATGTCTATCCTCAACAACTTGACGAGTAATCGGATCGGTAGGATTTGGTATTTCAGAAAAATATGTACCATCTTCAAGTCGTTGACGAGGGGGCATTTTATCGATATATACAACACCTTTGCCGTTAACGCAAACATTTGCAAATACGGCATCTAGTGTTATTGGATATCCAGCATCTAGTACACGACGTTGCATTTTAAGGGTTTGCCATGTGTATTCCAAAATCTTTGAAGGAGGTAATCCTTGATCTATAAGATATTGGAAATCCGTACGATGTCCATCCGGATTTCCGATAAACGGTGCGTGTTCACGTAATACAACTTGACCGTCTGGTGTTTCTTTAACTTCAAAATCAACTGACCGCGCAACGGGAATATCTAAATCTGTACATATGTCATCAAACCTGCGTATCAGACCTATTAGTCTATTAGCATCTTCAGGCGTATGGATTCCGCTCCGCCCGCCATACTCTTTTACTATAGTTGGCATACCGGATGGTTCTATCTCTATAGCAGCATTGGCATAATAACCAATTCCAAAATCACTTTCTCCCATGGAGATGCTCTTACCTGTAAATCTTATAGAATCTAAGTCAACGAATTGCATACGAGAAGATAATTATTACTATAACATCATATGTTATCATACTTTATATGCTTGTCAATAGACGTTATACTAAAAATAGAATGTGGATCTTGTGGGGTACGGTAAAATTATCTGCTAAATAACGCAAGAAGTACTACCATTTGAAGTGTGAAAATGCCCGGTTTGCATCTGCCATTTTATGAGCAGTTTCTTTTTTCTTGATTGCACCGCCCTCTTCTTTGAAGGCATCGAGAATTTCAGCCGCTAATTTCTCTGCAAACGTATGAAAATCCTTATTTGACCGCGCTTTGGCCTCTCCCAGAATCCACCGGATAGCAAGAGACGTTTTTCGATTGCCCCGAACGGGTACCGGTACTTGATATGCCGCACCGCCGATACGTCGAGAACGAACTTCCATTTGAGGTGCCACGTTTTTCATGGCAATTTGAAATACCTCAAGAGGATTCTCATGATCTTTCCTGATAATATCGAGTGCATTGTAGACTTGCTTTTGGGCCGTTGTCTTTTTTCCATCACGCATTACCCGATTGATAAACTGGGCGAGCAACCGATTGTTATAAATTGGGTCGGGCTCAACGGGATGCTTTTTAATTGATGTGTTTTTTCGTGACATGATTATAAACGTTAACTTGCTGTTGCTCCTTGCTTCTTGGTACCGTACTTTGATCGGCTCGTTTTTCTGCCTTGTACTCCCGTGCTGTCATCATATTTTCCGCGAACTATATGATACTTTACTCCTGCTAAGTCTTTGACGCGCCCTCCGCGAACTAACACCACTGAATGTTCTGCTAGTTGGTGTCCTTCTCCTTGGATATAGGCAGTTACTTCCATTTTATTTGAAAGACGCACACGGGCAACTTTTCGAAGAGCCGAGTTTGGTTTTCGAGGTGTCATGGTTTTTACAATAGTACACACACCCCGTTTGAGAGGGGATGGAATAGTTTTCATTTTTCTCTCGCGCGTATTAAAAAATTTCCTGAGCGCCGTTCCTCTGACTTTTCGACTAGTTTGCTTTCGTCCTTTTCGAACAAGCTGATTTATTGTTGGCATACTAGAAATTTCAGTATCCGCCGCTGTTCGCTCTTCGAGCCGTGTTCGAATAGAACATAAAGGCGAGAAGTAAGAACAGGCGGATAACTAAATCCTAAACTTGTTTCAAAACCTATTAAATAGATTCTGAAATAAATTCAGAATGACAATTGAGGCTGTATTATATCATCCCGTCATGCTTTCCTCAATCACTGCACGCTCGGGAGAAGTGGGGATCAGACGACCGATAATCACGTTTTCTTTAAGACCGACCAATCGATCAACACGTCCAAGAACGGCCGCCTCGGTCAACACATTTGAGGTATTTTCAAATGAAGCCGCTGAGAGCCATGAATCAGTATGGAAGGTTGCTTGAGAAATACCCAGCAAGATAACTTCTGCCGTTGCCGGACCGCCTCCTGCTGCTAAAATACGCGCATTCTCTTCTTCGAATCGTACGCGATCCACAATCTCACCAACGAGGAATGTACTGTCTCCCGAATCTTTGATCCTGACTTTATCGCTCATTTTTCGAATAATGACTTCAAAGTGACGATCGTCAATCATAATACCTTGTGATTCATAGACATTTTGAAGCTCTTGCAAAAGATATGTCTGGGCTCCCCGTAGTCCACGAATACGAAGCACTTCTTTCAAATCAAGAAATCCTGATGCCAACTGCGTACCCCCCGCAACGAGCTGCTTATCTTTTACTTTCAATTCAAATGATAAGGGAATGGTATAGACTTCTTCTTTTGCAGGTTTCTCATCCACCGTCGTAAGCGTCACGTTATATCCTTCTTCGGTTTCCGTAATTCGCACCTTTCCGGCAAATTCTGCAATCGGTGAAAGTGTCTTTGGAATACGTGATTCAAACAATTCTTCTACACGAGGAAGACCTTGTGTTACATCCAAGCCTACCACACCGCCGGTGTGCTTGACCCGAAGCGTCAGCTGAGTTCCCGGTTCTCCAATTGACTGAGCTGCGATAACGCCAACCGGTGTACCCAGGGTAACGGGTGTTAGCGTACTCATATCCCATCCATAGCACTTCTGACACACGCCATACTTTGCCTGACAGGTAAGAATAGAACGCAATTTCACTGATTCTATTTCGTTTTTCTTTAACTGTGCAATTTCACTGCCCGTCAGCAACGTATTTCTTTTTACCATAACTTTCTTTGATTTTGGCGCCTTGATATCTTCTGAAACATATCGGCCAATAATCCGCTCGTAGAATGGCCGTTCGCGCGGATCATTTATGCGTACTTCAACGCTTCCTTTTGACTCACAATTTTCAAGACGAATAATGGCATCGTGAGCAACATCAATGAGTCTTCTGGTCAAATATCCCGCATCTGCGGTCTTAAGTGCTGAGTCAGTAAGTCCCTTTCGCGAACCGCGAGCGCCCGTCACATATTCAAAAATGGAAAGTCCCTGACGGAAGTTTGATTTTGTCGGCAATGGTACGATTTTTCCAAGCGGATCAACGACCAATCCCCGCATTGCTGATAGCTGTTTGATTTGATCTTTTGAAGCACGAGCTCCACCTGAGTCAATAATGATTCGGGCTGCATTATCTTCGTCAAACAACATCCAAGTTAAATCGGACAACTTTTCAGTCGTCTCTATCCAAATATCATTTGATAAACGCCGTCTCTCTTCATCCGTAATAAGACCCATATTGTAATCTTCTTCATGACGTGCTACTCTTTTTTCTGCTTCTTGTATAAAGTCATCTTTGTTTTCAAGCATACGACAGTCAAAGACTGACACGGAAACGCCTCCAGCATATGTCTCTGCCCAGAACCCAAGATCCTTTATAGCATCAATAAGCTGTGCCACTTCTTTGTTGGAAACGATATGGAAGGCATCCATAACGATTCTCTTGAGCCGGCTTGCATTCACGTCGTCATTTATAAACCGAAGCGATTCAGGTAATTTCTCGTTAAACAATATCCGTCCAACCGTGGTTACGACCGGCTTTGAGGCAATATACACTCTGATCGGCTCACGCAGTTTAATGGTCTCTTGCTGCCATGCATGAATTGCCTCATCCTGGCTATAAATATGCCCATCTTTTTCAAGCGTTTTCGCCTTATCTGCAAACTTTGCATCTATAGAAGTCAGATAGTACATACCCAGTGCCATACCTTTGTTGGGAACAGAGACTGGGCTACCATCGGCTGGTTTGAGTAAGTTTGCCGAAGGCATCATAAGGTTTGTTGCTTCCTCAATTGATTTTTCTGAAATAGGAATATGAACTGCCATTTGATCCCCGTCAAAATCAGCATTGTATCCTGAACAGACACACGGATGCAAACGAATAGCTGATCCTTCGATTAAAATGGGATAAAATGCCTGAATACCCAATTTGTGAAGGGTAGGTGCACGATTCAAGAGAACCGGATGTTTCTTGGTAATTTCTTCGAGAATATCGAATACTTCGGGAATACGCTCATCGAGAAGCGATTTTGCATTTTTAACATTCTGCGCAATGCCACGGGCCAATAATTCACGCAGTACAAACGGCTTAAACATTTCAAGCGCCATTTCTTTCGGTAATCCACATTCTGACAGACTTAAGTCTGGTCCTACGACAATAACAGATCGTCCAGAATAGTCCACTCGCTTACCCAACAGATTCTGACGGAATCGGCCTTGTTTACCCCGCAACATATCGGTAAGTGATCGTAGTTTTCTGCGATTGCTTCTCCCCCGTCGGGCATGCGATGAATCAATAAGCGAGTCAACTGATTCCTGCAGCATACGCTTTTCATTGCGCAAAATAATTTCAGGTGCTCCGAGGCTAATTAAGTGTTTTAATCGATTGTTTCTGTTGATAACGCGACGATAGAGATCGTTTAAGTCGCTTGTTGCAAAACGTCCTCCTGCTAACTGTACCATTGGTCGAAGATCGGGCGGAATCACCGGAACAATACGTTGAATCATCCATGACGGATCAACTTCTGCTCTTCTCAAACCTTCTATAATACGCAGTCGTTTAACTAATTTTATATGTTTCTGGCCGGTTGATTTATTTGCTTCTTCACGGACTTTTCCTGCCAATTTCTCTAAATCGAGCATTTCAATTGCGGCTTGAATAGCTTCAGCACCCATTTTAATATCAAAGAATTGCCCAGCACCCAAATCTATAAGCCGTAAATATTCTTCTTCTGACAATACGCTGAACGGTTTCAGTGATCGTGCCAAACTGCTCATACGCTTAAAAAATTCTTCATTTCTGCTCTTTTCTTCGACAAATCGTGCCTTTGATCGAGTACTCTCTTGTTTTATTTTGATCTTTGCTTCGTGCATATTTATCTCTTGCGCTTCTTTTTGCTTTATTTTCTTTTTAACATCTTCTGCCGCTTTTTTCTCCTGATCGCTAAATCTTTCAAGATCTTTATTGTGACGCTCTTCAATTTCTTCAATTGTTTTTACAAATCGATCATTGATTGCTTTAATTGCTTCTTTCTTTTTATTACTATCCACGTCAAGGATAAGAAAATGGGTAAAATAGACAATGTTTTCTATTGCTTTGGGCGGAACGTTTAGCAGAAGCGAAAGAACAGATGGTGCACCTTTGAAAAACCAGATGTGAACACACGGCGCGGCCAGTGTAATATGGCCGAGACGTTCACGGCGAACTCTTGAATTGGTTACTTCTACGCCACATTTATCACAAATAACACCTTTATAGCGAATCCGCTTGTATTTACCGCAGTAACATTCCCAATCTTTCGTTGGACCGAAAATCCGCTCGTCAAACAATCCATCTTTTTCAGGTCTCAGCGTCCGGTAATTGATAGTCTCTGGTTTCGTTACTTCTCCGTGTGACCACTTAATAATCTGCTCTGGAGAAGCAAGAGATAGTTTAAGTGATGAAAAATCGGCCAAATCAATTTTACTCATTTGGTTCTGCTCGGACAATCGTCGAGATAAAGACATTGGTTGCTCTTGCGATGCTTCGGACATCAAGGGTTGTGTCGGAGCAACTTCTTCAGATGAACTTTCCACTAAAGTTTCATTCTCTACTTGTTCTTGAGTTTTGTCTTCATTTGATTCTTGGGATCCCTGCCCGCCATCGCTGCGCTTAGGCGCTGGCAGGCGGGTTTGGATCTTTGGATCTTTATTTTCAGCCATTGTCTTTCACCCCCAGTGGTTGAACATGAAGCCCTAAGCTTTCAAGTTCTTTAACGAGTACTTTAAATGATTCTGGTATCGTTGGTGTTGGTATCTCCAGCCCTTTTACGATTGCTTCAAATGCGCGCGCGCGTCCAACCACATCGTCAGATTTAATGGTCAGCATTTCTTGAAGCGTATAGGCTGCCTTGTGTGCTTCAAGCGTCCATACTTCCATTTCTCCGACACGCTGACCTCCCATTTGCGCCTTACCGCCAAGCGGCTGCTGAGTAACGAGAGAGTATGGTCCCGTTGATCGAGCATGCGTTTTATCCTCGATCATGTGAATTAGTTTGAGAATATAACCAATACCGTATACGACTTCGCGATCAAATGGTTTACCGGTTCTTCCATCATAGAGAACCGTCTTTCCGTTTACGGGAATTCCTGCTTTTTTGTATATCTTAAATAACTCTTCTTCAGGAATTGACTCGAAAACGGGAACCGCATAGTTTTCCCCCATTTTCTCGCCAGCCCATCCAAGCGTTGCTTCAAGAAGCTGACCAAGATTCATACGATTGTACACGGAAAGTGGTGAAATAATGATATCAACCGGTGTTCCATCGGGAAGATACGGCATATCGGCAACCGGCACTATTTTTGAAATGACTCCTTTATTTCCATGACGTCCGGCGAGTTTATCTCCGACGGTTACTTTTCGAAGTTGGGCAACTTTCACAATAATGCGGCGCATCGTACCCGGATCTAGTTCGTCACCTTTTTCACGATCAAGAATCTTGATGCCGACGACGATACCGCGTTCACCGTGCGGCATACGCAATGACGTGTCGCGGACTTCCCGTGCTTTTTCCCCGAAAATGGCTCTCAAGAGTCGCTCTTCAGCCGTCAATTCAGTTTCACCTTTCGGTGCAATCTTACCAACTAAAATATCATTGGGGCCGACTTCACTTCCAATGATGATTACCCCTTCTTTATCGAGATTTCTCAAAGCTCCTTCACCGACGTTCGGGATATCACCCGTCGTTTCCTCCGGACCGAGCTTTGTATCGACTACGTCAGTTTCGTACTCTTCAATATTGATTGAAGTAAGCAAATCTTCGTACAAAAGTCGCTCTGAAATAACAATGGCATCTTCATACCCCAATCCATCAAGCGCCATGTACGCGATACGGAGATTTTGACCGAGCGCTAATTCTCCATTTTCACACGCGGGTCCGTCGATAATGATATCGCCTTTTTTAACCGTGTCGCCGATATAAACCAATGGTCGCTGTGAGAAAGAAGTGGATTGTGATGTCTTCTTGAATTTCTCAAGATGGAATGTGTGTTTTTTACCTTCTTTATCAGTTATTTGAATTTCGCGTGCATCAACATACGTTATCTTACCATCAACATTTGAAGCTACTGATCGACCTAAAACTTGCGGGACAATTTTTTCCATGCCCGTTCCTACCACCGGAGCCGTCGGTCTAATAAGCGGTACGCCTTGACATTGCATGTGAGTACCCATGAGTGCTCGGTTTGCCTCATCGTGGGCAATAAACGGAATCAAAGAGGCTGATGTACCAACTACTTGAAGCGGGCTCACATCAATATATTCAACTTTACTACTGTCAGTTTCTAAAAATTCTCCCCGGAAGCGCACTGGTACAATTTCTTCTATAATTTTGCCGCGACCGTCTAGCTTTACCTGTGCATGCGTGACATAATGTCTTTCTTCATCATCTGCCTGCAGATAGTGGATTTCATCGGTAACTTTCTGATTTTTAACGACGCGGTACGGCGTTTCAAGAAATCCGTATTCATTAACACGCGCATACAGTGTCATATAAGTGACGAGACCGATATTTGGCCCTTCTGGCGTTCGTACGGGACAAATACGCCCATATTGAGACGAATGAATGTCACGAATTGAGAATGATGCTCGTTCGCGGGATACGCCGCCGGTTCCCATAACCGTCAGTCTTCGTAGATTGTCAAGTTCGGAAAGTGGATTGGTTTGATCAATAATCGTTGAGAGTTGGCTTACCCGGAAAAATTCATTAATGGCTGCCATAAGTGGTTTCGGATTGATAAGTTGGCTCGGCGTCAGATCAGCAACCGCTCCCGTCAAGCTCATGCGTTCTTTTATCGTTCTTTCAAGTCGAAGAAGTCCGGTACGAAATGCAGTATTAGCAACCAATTCGCCAACACGGCGGACGCGGCGATTGGCTAAATGATCGATATTATCGGTTCTGCCTTCATGATTCATTAGCTTAATCAGATAGTCTAAAATTTTAACAATATCTTCATGATTCAATACCCACCCTTCAGACGAATTCGGTATATCAAGACCGAGTCGCTTATTTACTTTATAGCGTCCAACTTCACCCAGATTATAATGACGATAATTAAAAAACATCGTCCGGATACGTTCACGAGCATTTTCTAGGACAAGAGGTTCACCGGGTCTCACTTTTTTATATATTTCAAGATATGCTTCTTCTTGTGTTTTAGTCGGATCTTTTTCAATAGTTTTGGGTATAAATCGCTTATCGTTGGGGAATAGTTTCAGTATTTCTTCGTCGGATGAGTAGCCAAGGAGTCTTAAGAGGACGGTTGCAGGAAACTTTCGGCGTCGATCAATACGGACCGAAATGACATCATTCTTTGAAATTGCAAAGTCAAACCACGAACCGTACAAAGGCCTCACTTCTGCTTGGTAAAGCATACGACTGCTTGATGCATCAGATTCTCCGGTAAAATACACACCCGGAGATCGAACAATTTGATTCACAACACCGCGTTCAACACCGTTAATGATAAAAGTGCCGCGCGGCGTCATCATGGGAATATCACCGGCAAACACTTCTTGCTCAAATGATTTTCCTGTTTTTTTATTGGTAAGAGTGACGTTAACCCGCAGAGAAGCTTCGTATGACAAATCTTTTTCGAGTGCTTCAGTAACAGTTAGTTGAGGTTCGTCAAATTTATAATTGCCAAAGGTAAGCGTCCAATTTTTGCCGCTGTAATCTTCAATGGGAGAGATCTCTGCAAAGAGATCCTTTATTCCGGTTTCAATAAACCATTGATAACTTTCTTTCTGGACAGCAAGAAGGTCAATCGGGGGCAGATTAAATGGCTGTACTCCAAGCTGTTTTCGGTTTCGTGAGGTCTTGGTATGTGCTTTAGGCATCGGCGATTTGATCAAACGAGAAAAAAGCGTACAATACGTACGCTTATATTCAGATCCGTTGAGTTTCGTATTTATATCATATCAAGTTGAGTGTGTCAATAACCAGTTAGGCCAGATTTTCAAGTCTTTGTTATCTTCTCAATTCTTTTATTGAGAAACGGTGAAAAGTGGCCCTTGTATCGTTCCTGAACTACTGGTAAGCGCCAATCTCTGCCTGTTATGGTATGCCGACAATTCGAGGAGCCACATCTACATTCCCACGACGCTTTCCATTCTTCATCTGACTGAAATAGTGCATAATCAACAGTAACCTCTTGATCAGGTTGAATAGCTCTTCGGACAATTAACGTTATGGCATTTTGCATCCATACGTTTGAGTCGCAAGAATGATTGATATAATCGGTAATTTCCCGTGGCTCATCTGGTGCTCCGGCGAGGTAGATTCCTTCATCGATGGCTGCTACGCTGCTTTTGCGTATTCTACCCTGTCTCACATCCTCTTCAGTGAATAGTGAATGAGGAGTCCCTCCCCAAACAATCACGGTCTCGCCCTCCGGAATAATTTCTTTCGCGAACATTCCCTTTCCACCAAGCGGTGAATCCCTCAGTCCTATTTTCGGATTAATCCAATTATCTTCCGGAACATGTAATTTTTCCAGTATGACTTTTGCTTCTGATTCAGATAGTGGCATGTATTCAAATACTACTACATCATCAATTGGTAACTTGAATTATCTACCGTAAATATGTTTCAATATTCTGCTGGTGTTCTTCGTATGTCTTAGCAAGATGAATTCGGCCATCTCCGTCATGGAGATAATAGAAGTAATTCGTGTCGGCCGGATGGAGCACAGCTAATATAGAGCTTAACCCCGGATTTGAAATGGGGCCCGGAGGCAATCCCGGATATTTATACGTATTGTACGGAGAGTTTATCTCTTTATCCTCAACCGTGAGTGCCTGTTTCCACCAATCTTTCTCATCTGTCTGGTAGCCGAGCGCGTACTGCAATGTTGCATCTATATCGAGAGCCATTCCCTCACGTAGACGATTAATAAGAACAGATGCGACAATCGGGCGTTCCTCATCAAATCGCGCCTCACGTTCAACGAGGGAAGCCAGCGTAACAATTTCTTGCAAGGTGAATTCGCTTGATTCAATATCGTCAAGGTATGTTTTGGCCACTTTTTGATTAAACGTGCTTCGCATTTTCTCTGCAACGGCTGATCCTGACGCTAGTTTTGGAAACAGATAGGTATCGGGAAACATATATCCTTCTTCTGCATGCTGTAAAAATTCTTTCTCGGGAATGGCAAGTTCTTGCGTCAGCTTAATTGCAATTTCTTCACTGCGCCATCCTTCAGGGATCGTAACCCACACATCAATAGTTCCGTGCTGGAGTTCTTCAATGATATCTTGAGCAGACATGGCGGTTGATAATCTAAAATCACCGGCTTGAATATTTCGCTCTATTCCTAATCGTTTGACGAGTAAAAAAAATGCAAGAGAATCACGAATATATCCTTCGTCTTCCAAATTATTTGCGATGGTTCGGATCGGTTCACCCGGCTGTATAACAAAAATGTCGGTAACCGGCTCTGTAGTATTGACGGGAAGGACAGCTTCTCTGAACCAGAGCATAAAACCTCCAATGAGTATTGCGAGTATAATGAAGAAAACAAACACGCGTTTTTTCACTATTCTATTATACGATATCGATTCGAGTCTCTGTGCGCTTTACAATAACGGCCAATATCAGTACAATGGATCTATGAAATTTCTATCGTTTTTGAAATCGAAAACCTCAGGAAAATCACCAACCACCTATTTTCTTGCTTTGCAAATCGGATCACACACGAGCAAAGCAGCCGTATGGCTTCAAAAGGGTGAAGAGGTGGAAATTCAGGAAACGGTAAAAGGTAATACTCCCGAGCATGTTATTAGAAAAGCTAAAGAATCCTATCCGGTTTCACAAGTTATATTTGGACTGCCCGATACGTATGTCGAGGGAGAAAAAATACGAGATGATAAACTCCCGCGGCTCAAGCAAATCACCGAATCTTTTTCTCTCACGCCGCTCGGATTCGTCGTAGTCCCTGAAGCAATCGCACATTTCATGGGCTCAGAAGATGGATCGCCGCCCACTGCCATTTTACTCGGCATTGAACAAGATACACTGACACTTTCTCTCTTTCGTGTCGGTATGAATGCAAAAACTGTTCATGTTACCCGTACTGACTCTTTTATTACCGACCTTGAGGAGGGAATAAAACAATTCACTTCTGAGGAAATACTTCCCTCAAAAATTGTACTCTATGGTGAAGAAGAATTTCTCGAACCCATTAAAGAAGAACTGCTTGCTTACCCGTGGCAAAATAATGAGAAATTTCTCCATGTACCAAAAATTGAGTCGTTGACCTGGGAATACTCAATTGAGGCCGTGGTACATGCGGGAGTTAGTGAGATGAGCGAGCAAGAATCGGTATCTGAAGAAACTGAAGAAGTAACCGTACCGGTCAAAACATCAGCTACGGCATTCGGATTCACCACGGCAGTACCTGCAACTTCTACACGGTATAATCCCACGGCTGAACCTGCGGTTAATCACCAAACAGAACCACCGCATCGGCGTCTTCCTCATTTAACTATGCCCACATTACCAAAACTGGCCATGCCAAAAATACCGGTATTACCGGCTCCCCATAGGCTGTTGCCCGCAGCTGCTATGGGCGTCGTAGTCTTAGCGTTTCTTGCCGGCACGGTGCTTTTTTATCCAAAAACGACCATTACCCTGTTAGCCGAGCCGAAAGTAACAGAACAGGAAGTAACTATTAAACTTAATACATCACTTTCGGATATCGATATCGGTACGGGTGAAATTCCGGGAAAAGTATATTCAGTAACGGTTACTGAGTCACAAAATACTGATACGACCGGAACAAAAACAATAGGAGAAAAAGCGACGGGTACGATTGCATTAATTAATAAAAGCACGTCTGAGAAGACGTTGAGAAAAGGAACAGTGTTGGGAACTTCAGATGTATCATTTACTCTGGATGAAGATGTAAAAATAGCTTCGGCAAGCGATACCGGTGAGAGTTTAGACTACGGAAAAGTTACGACTAAAGCAACAGCGGCAAAGATTGGCCCCCGTGGAAATATTGAGAGTGAAGTAGAATTGACAATCAATGATATTTCTAAAAGTTCTGCCGTTGCACGAAGTCAAGAGAAATTCTCAGGGGGTACTGAGCGAGAAATTAATATTGTATCGGAAGATGATCAGGGATCATTATTGGCAAAAGCAACGGATGCATTAAAAGATAAGGCACGGGAACAACTCAGTAGTCAATTAGGATCCGATGAGAAATTTCTTGACGAATCAATCGCAGAAAATATTGTAGAAAAGAAATTTAATGCCGACGTGGGTGAAGAAACAGAAACACTCTCTCTTGATTTAGTTTTAGAGATATCTCAGACGAGTTATAAAGTAGATGATATTAATCGATTTTTAGAGGGCTATATGAAAGAACAAATTGATGAAGGCTTTAAACTCGATATTGAGAAAAGTTTCTTCCGAGTAATAAAAACCGAGGAGGACGAAAATGGCAATATCACGTTTACCGCAAATTATCACGCATTCTTGCTTCCTGATGTGACGCTTGACGGATTTACTGATAAACTTGCCGGGGCTTCAGCGAAAAAACTTGAATCGCTCGTAGGCAATCTTACAAGTCAAAATATCGTAGGTTATGAGATAACCAATACACGATCACTTCCGTTCTTAGGCTCCCGTTTGCCCCTCTTGAAAAATAACATCGCTGTAGAAGTTGAAGTATATGAGTAACTATGCCACTCTATCGATACGTCAAAGCACCACCAGCTAAATCACCTGTATATATTGCAAAAAAAATGGTGTCCACATCCATGATGGTCATCGGAATATTCTTGCTCGTGTGGGTGGGATATCCGATTGTTTCATTCGAACTGACGAGTCGGGTGAAATATGCTCAGATTGTATCGCCCGTACCGGATAATCAAGAAGGAATTGCTCTTGCCGCAAAACCGCAGTCACCATCTTCTGAATCTGCATCTGAGAGCGTCGTACAGGGTGTAACCACCGAGGTAACTGACACATCTGTCGATTACACAAAGGCAAGTAATTGGTTTCCCAGCAAGCCACAATCAACCGCAAATACCGCCGGCCGCATTTATTTTCTTTCAATTCCAAAGTTGAAAATAAAGGATGCCATCGTCAAAATCGCGGGAGAAGATTTGAATAAAACATTGATTCACTATGGCGGTACGGGATTGCCCGGTGAATATGGGACTGCAGTGATTTTTGGCCATTCGATCCTTCCTCAATTTTACGATCCTGAAAATTATAAATCAATCTTTTCGCTACTACCAAAACTAGAAGAAGGGGATGAAATATTTGTTAAATATGACGGTATTAATTATCGGTATGTGGTTGCAGATATGCGCGTAACATCTCCTAATGATATAACCGTACTTGAACAGCGGTATGACTCTTCATACATTCGATTAATTACGTGTGTTCCACCAGGAACATACTGGAAACGACTTGCCGTTACGGCAATACTGCAACCGATATAACATCTCGAATCGCATCACTGAAGCCTTCCTTATAGTTTTGGCGTACAATATCGGTAATATTATACATCTGGCGCAGTTCATTTTTTGACAGTCGGGTATCAATATATCCATGATCGTAGAGAAAATAATCAGCATATCCGGGCAATACATACAGTGAATACCACGGTAACGCTGCAGGGTTTGCTTTTCTCACGATCTTCGCCAGTTCATTGGTACAGTTATCGAAAAGCGTATTATAGAATCGGGGATGATCTGCAAGCGTATTTGTTTCCTCTGCTAACGTTTTAAACAAATTAATCATACGCGATCCTGATAATTTGAGCGGGTACATATAGAGAGTTGCATTATCTCTATATGCTCTTTTACCGGTAAAATCGCGTTCAGTGCCCCACGAATAATATAGTTCATATCCTCCCACCAAGCCCGCTCCTCCACTGTATGCTTCGTTTACTTCCCGTCGCGCTTCAATTGAAAACGCAATCGGTTCCTGATATTGAAAATCAAAAACAAAGTACGTATGCGCCACTGCCTGCCATTTTGAAAAAGGTTCAAGTACAAACCAAACTCTCCTGAGATTTTTCATATTATACGTTTCATCAAAATAACGTACTGAAGTTTGAAATTCATCCGTATATTCCCAGTCGTGAATATGGTTGATTTTTACTCGGTCTTCATCAATAAATTCAACCGTACTCGGCGTTTGAAATTCTAATTCCCAAGCTTTATCATTTGAAGGCTTTAGAATAATGTATACGTACACGAAATAGCTAATCATTACCAAAACGAGCAGCTTAATGATAAATTTCATAGTACCAGTATACAGGAGAAAAGTTCACTGTAGTGCCGATTAGTAATCGGCACTACACAAGGGCATACTATAACAATTTGACAGCACACGTATAATAAATTCATGCCATTCGAAAATGAAAATTGGGTTACTGTAAACCAACTGGTTGATCATGCGCCCGATATCTGAGAAGGCAAAGGAACATCAGGCGCGGTACCCGGATTTTTATTCGGAGGTCAAGTGTACCAGTCACTTGAAAGAGCAAAAATAGCTCAGGACTCCAGTACAGGTGATGTTCCGGTAATGTTTACTGAAACGATAAGCTTGAATTAGAGTTAATTAAAACTATAAATTAGTATATGCCATATACTGAAAACGGCGAATGGATATCTGCAAATGAAGCGTTGGAACAACAAAGTAAAATCCTTACAATTCGTGCTTCCTATCATACTCCTGAACAAGGCGATGACCCTTTATATCCCGAGACGGAAACTGCAACTGTTGGCAATACAGAAGAACCAGTGAAAAATAAACAAGAAGCTACCGAATAAGTACGTTAATTTTCTTCTTTATTCCTTCTTTATCTATCCCTGCCCGTCTTAAGTTTTCCTCAGGAGATCCGGAGTGGGGCAAAGAAGTAACGGCGAGTTTTTCGATTCTTACGTTTGGATGATCGGCAAAAACGTTTAAAACAGCGTCTCCCAATCCTCCTTCAAACCAATGGTCTTCAACGGCAATAATTCGATCCCCTACAACTGCTTTTCTCAATTCTTCAGCATTGATTGGTTTTATTGAATATAAATCAATGACCATTACATCTATTTTGTTCTCTAACTCTTTCTGTGCTTTCAATGCTTCATGGAGCGTGATCCCTGCTGAAATAATGGTAACCTGTTCTTCTGCGGTTTGCGATTTACGGTTTGCGGATGACGAATGAACTTTAAAACCACCAATAGGAAAGTTCTCACCGCTTTCGTAAAGTGAAGGTGTTTTCGCCCGCGTCGTCCGTAAATAACATAAGCCGTGGTGTTTAACCATTTCCTCCACTAATTTTGAAGTGGAAACATCGTCTGATGGATACAATACAACTGAATTCCACACGGCCCGCATCATCGCTAAATCTTCAAGAGCCATTTGTGACGACCCATCCTCGCCAATTGAAACGCCGGCATGCGATCCGACAAGTTTTATATTTGACTCACCTAAGCCCGCCATGCGAATCTGGTCATAAGCGCGTGATAGAAAGGCTGCAAACGTTGAAGCAAAGGGGATTTTCCCCATACGAGCCATTCCAACGGCCATCCCTATCATATTTTGCTCTGCAATAAAACAGTCATAAAAACGATGGGGAAATTTCTTCTTAAAAAATTCTGAGAATGTTGAGTTTTTGGTTTCAGCATCGAGCGCAACAATTTCTGGGTATTTCTTACCCAGCTGAACCAGCGCTTCTCCGTAGCTTTCGCGTGTTGCTTTCATAATAATTTGTAGTGGTCGAGCCTGCTCGATCCGTGCGCACCAAGGTGCGCCACTACATAATCAAGGTTTTATTATTTCCCCCCGTAAATCTTTATCAATCTCTCCCAGTTCGTCCAACGCAATTTTTAATTGTTCAGCATCAAGCACCTTCCCATGCCATCCCAGTTTATCTTCGAGAAAAGAAACTCCTTTTCCTTTTTTCGTCTTTGCAATAATCATTTGCGGTTTGTCTTTTACTTTTTCCGCCACTCAACCATCGTTGGATCGCTTTGGCCGAGACGGTTCACATCTAAAATACCCAGTAAATTATGCGCTTTATAATAACCCGCCAATTCAAGCGCTTCATAAATATTTCCCTCGGCAAACTCCCCATCTCCCATAAGAACATAGACCCGCGGGGCATCCGCGCCAGCCGCGTTTGACGCGGCAAGAGCCATACCGAGTCCAATGGATAATCCCTGTCCTAAACTTCCCGTCGGTGCCTCCGTGTATTTAAACCGTGTCGTCGGATGCCCTTCAATATTAGAATCAGCCTGACGAAGCGTCATAAGTTCATCTTCAGAAACAGCGCCGGCTGCTGCATAGAGTGAATAAAAGAGAGGTGAAGCGTGTCCCTTTGAGAAAAGCAAACGATGATTTTTTGGGTTATGAGGATTTGATAAATCGTATGTATAAAATCCATCAAAGAATAAAACAGCCATCAGTTCTGCAGCTGACATACTTGATGTCGGATGACCAGAGCCTGCTTTAGTTGTAGATTTTAATATGAAGTAACGGATAAGTTTTGAAAGTTCTGTAATTTTTTTTGTATCCATAAACATCTGTCATTCCCGCGAAAGCGGGAATCTATAAAATCTAAAAGATTCCGGATCGCTCCCGCATTCTGCGGGATTGTCCGGAATGACAATTTGTTGCTTGCAATCGGTTTATTGCTTCTTCAATATCTTCAGATCCGAATATCGCACTCGTGGAAACTAATCTCGTTGCACCAGCCTCAACGGCCCATCTCGCTGTCTCATAGTTTATACCACCGTCGACTTCAATGGGCAAGTCGGGCTTTCGCGCGCGAATAGAGCGAATTTTATCTAACATTTCTGGAATAAGTTTTTGACCAGAAAATCCCGCCGCAATAGTCATCACCAGCACACAATCAAGCTCATCAAGGTAAGGGATAATAACATCAACCGGCGTTTGTTTATCGATTGCAAGTCCGACTTCTATCCCCTGTTTTCTATAATTCGTACTTCGTGCTTCGTACATCGAGAAATTGTTAATACTTTCAATATGAAGTAATACTCTTTTAAATCCCGCATCTATCCATTCTTGAGCAACTGCGAACGGATCCTCAATCATCATATGTAATTCATAATTCACACCCGTCTCAGAAATTAATTTCCGAAACGGATCAGGATCTAAAAATGACGTATTGGGAACCAGTTTATTATCCGCAATATCTATTTGAGTCCAGTGGGTAAGGGGCGCTACTAATTTTGCCCGTCTTTCAATTTCAGAAAAATCTTTTTCAAAAATGCCGGGAATGATTTCGATAGGTTGTAACATGAACCGTTTCTTGATATTATCATTGTATCATTATTTGATCACTTGATTTAATGATCCTTTGATTTATGATCTTCGTCAACTTCAAATCATATAAAGAAGCAACCGGCGAGAACGCCGTGAAATTAGCAATCGCCTGTGAGACTGTTTCTGAGCAGACAAAAGTTCAGATTATCCCCGTCGTACAAGCACTTGATTTGTGGAGAATTAAACAGCATGTCACGATACCTATATGGCTTGAACATATTGATGAAAAGGAGCTGGGAGCACAGACGGGATACACAACAATTGAAGCAGCAATACAGGCTGAAGCAGCCGGGACAATTCTTAATCACTCAGAACATCCCGTTACCCATGAAAAACTTCAAGAAACCGTTGAACGGGCAAGAAAACTCGATGCATCATTTCAAATAATGCTTCTGTCTCCTGATACCAACGTACTCATGAGAAACAAGTCACTTAATCCTGATTATCTCTGCTACGAACCACCGGAACTTATTGGCAGCAAGACTGAATCCGTCGCAACCACAAAGGCAGACGTCATTGCTGAAGGAGTGCAAATGGCTGGTGATATTCCGCTGATTGTCGGCGCCGGAATCAAATCAAAAGAAGACGTCGTGGCATCACTGCGTCGTGATGCAAAGGGGGTACTGGTTGCCAGCGGCGTGGTCTTGACTGAACGACCCGAAGAAAAACTGCTCGAACTGGCAAGTGCCTATAAATCGTATTAACAATTTGGAATAGCGCCATCTTGTGGCGCGCGCAAACAAGGCGCCCCGCAAGATGCGGGGTTACTTCAATTTTATATGTCTAACATCGCAATAAATGGTTTTGGTCGTATTGGTCGTCTTGCTCTTCGTGCGGCGTTAACTAAATACCCGAATATCACTATTTCTGCGGTGAATACGTCCGGCTCGATGGATATACACGGCTGGGCGCTTCTTTTTAAATATGACACAGCTTATGGTAAATTCTCAAAAGAAATTATTGTTCACGAATCAGCACAGGAGGGCGAAATTGGATCAATCGAAGTTGATGGAAAGAAAATACCGTTTCTCGCATTTCGAAATCCTGAAGAAATCCCCTGGGGAAGATACACTACTGAAACCGTGTTAGAGTCAACCGGTGTTTTTCGAACGCGAGCAGATGCAGAAAAACATCTAGCCGGCGGTGCAAAACGCATCGTCATTTCTGCCCCGCCAAAAGGCGGCACTATAAAAACGGTGATGTGTAGTATCAACGATTCTGATGCGCACGGCGAAACAGTTATCTCAAATGGTTCTTGTACGACCTATTCTGCTGCTCCCGTTATCAAAACAGTTCTTTCTCACTTTGGTATAGAGAAAATGACGCTGACAACGATCCATGCCTACACATCTGATCAGCGACTCCTTGATAATTCACACAAAGATTTGAGACGCGCCCGATCTGCGGCTCAAAATATTATCCCCACATCATCGGGTTCTGCTGAAGCAATCGTTGCCATTATGCCCGAACTTGCCGGTAAATTTGAATCTTCTGCCATGAGAGTCCCCGTCATGACCGGATCACTTTCTGATCACACTTTTTTACTTCCCCGGTCCGTAACGGTTGAAGAAGTAAATGATGCATTTAAACAGGAATCAGAAGGACAATTTAAAAGCATCATGACCGTGACTGAGGATCCGATAGTTTCCTCAGATATCATCGGAAACGACGCGTCGGCAATTGTTGATCTTTCATTAACGTCAGTGATCGACGGAAATCTTCTTAAAGTTTATTCCTGGTATGATAACGAATGGTCGTATGCCTGCCGGCTTATTGAACTCGCTGCTTCAAGCATACTTACTCTATGTAAGACAAATCGGCGTACACACAGTATTAGCCCTTTCCAGTATTGCTGATAGAGTCTTACCATCTGATAGTCCCAATGATACTAATGATGAATCAACAAAGATCTAATCTTTCTTCCATAACCAAAAACAACCGCGCCCTTTTTCTTGCGTATGACCAAGGACTTGAACATGGTCCCTCTGATTTCAATGATAAAAACGCAAATCCTGAATTTATTATCCAGCTGGCTGAGTCCGGGTATTTTACCGGCGTCATTTTTCAAAAAGGAATAGCTAAACAGTATTACGACAAGACAAAACATACAACGCCACTCATCGTAAAACTCAATGGAAAAACAACGCTTCAAGATGGTGAACCTTTTTCTCCCCGACTTTGCTCGGTTGAAGAAGCTATTGATTTAGGAGCACAAGCCGTCGGCTATACTATTTTTCCAGGAAGCAAACATCAAGAACAAATGATGAATGATTTTGCACGTGTTGAAGAGGTGGCTCATAATCACAACATGCCCGTAATCCTCTGGCTTTATCCACGTGGTGAAAAAGTAAAAGGGAAAGAAAAATCAAAAGAAATTTCAGAATATTCTGCACGTATTGGATTGGAGCTCGGTGCGGATTTACTCAAGATGTATTATCCTGATGAAGAGGACGTGTTTCCCAATATGGTAAAGCTTGCCGGCCGGGTAGGAATACTCGTCTCGGGCGGCAATAAGCTAGATGACACTAATCTGTACGAAGAGGCACAGAGAGTAATGCACGAAGGTGCCGCCGGCATGGCCGTGGGAAGAAATATCTGGCAAAGTGAAAACCCGCTGGAGAGAGCGGAGGAACTGGCAAAAATTATATTTGGATAATTTAGTAGTTATTACCTAAAACCTACTACCTATAACCTAACACCTAATCATGCACGACGTCATCACTATCGGTTCCGCAACACTTGATGTATTTCTCTCGTGTCATGATTTTGAGATTCTGGAGCAAGAAAATTTAAAAAAAATTGCGTTTCCACTCGGCGCGAAGATAAATATTGAAGACGCACTCTTTGAAACAGGCGGGGGCGGGACAAATACGGCCACAACATTTTCCCGACAAGGGCTGAATGTCGCGGTGATTGCAAAAGTCGGAAAAGATTTTCCCGGAACACAGGTATTGAAAAAACTAACTGAAGAACACATTGATACTCAATATGTCATCCGAGATGAAAATGATACGACCGATTTTTCTACCATTGTCTGGGCGCCCATGAAAGGAAGTGTCATTTTGGTAAATCGAGGAAAGGGAAAACTGGAACTGGCAGATATTAATTGGGAATCCCTTTCAGCGAAATGGTTTCACCTATCCTCCATTGAAGGAAATCTCGAATTGGTTAAAAAAATTACCGAAATAGCTACCTCAAAAAGCATAACTTTGGCATGGAATCCGGGAAGAAAAGAACTTGAACAGAGAGATGCAATACTTGATTTACTCCCAAAAATTGAACTACTAATATTAAACCGGACCGAAATACAACAACTAGTACTAATTGCCGATCACTTAGATGATATATATCAGTTAAGTAAAAGAGCTCAAGAATTGCCCTGTAAAAAAATTCTCATAACCGATGGCCATAATGGTTCGTATTATTGGAATGGGATCAATTGGATACGCGCAGGAATTTTTAAAGTGGAACGTCAGGAAGCCACGGGCGCCGGAGATGCATTTGGTGCCGGATTTGTCACGGGACTTATTAAAGGATATTCAGAGGAAGATTGCTTGAAACTTGCTTCCGCAAATGCCGCATCCGTCGTCACCGCACCGAGCGCTAAGAAAGGAATTTTAACTGAGGAACAAGCAAAAGAATGGATGGGGAAAGAGCTAGAGATAAAGAATTTGTAGTGTTCCAGATGCTGGACTATTTTGGGAGCATTGTAAGTTTCCACTCATATCTTTCAAAGACAATTTTAAATCTATCAAAAAATATTTCTTGTCCAATAATAGCACGAGTGCCGAAATTCTTTGTGTAATAAATAGGAAGTGTAAACGAATAGCCATCTATCGATAACGCCGTTTTGGCGGGATAACTTACAAATGCTTTATAGTTCGCTCCAAATGATGTTTTTGGTTTAACTTTTTCCAGCTCGATACCTAACCAAACAGCTATATTGAGATCTGCATAGGTATTATCTGCGCCAGAATCGACAAGGAAAAAGAAATTATCCCACAAATCCACGAAAATTCTTTACAACGGGAAGAAGAATAACATTATCTTTCTGATTTTCTTGTTCTACTTTTTTCATTAAAGAAGTAAAGGATTTACCAGCATAGAGAACTTTCTGATAATCCTTTGAGAGGGCAACCCATCCAGAGGAATACCCCTTTAACGATTCAACAAGATTTACAGCTTTCATAGTGACTGCAGTATAACATACAAAAGATCAGTCGAAAGATTGGAGAAAGAAAGAGTTGGAGATAAAGAGTTTATAATATAATCATTGGGCTATATTACACGCTATTTCTGTACATGAAATTCCATATTCACTTCCATATTTGTCACAAAAACAGGTGTTGCATCCATCTCCTGCTGGAAACCGCTCTTCGTACTGATACGTTTTTCCTTCATAGGTACATTGTCCGATCTCTTCATCCAAAAACCTGAATGTGGAGAGGATTTGGTCAAACGTTTGGTCCAATCCACCTCCAGCAACATTCATTTCTAATTCAATTCTTGGATCTTCTGTTGTTTGCACGGTATGGAAATCTGAATCGGCTCCGTAATGGAGATAAAAACTTGCAGCATTCTTTCCACCAAGATCAACAAATTCTACTGACCCTTCCTGTCCCTGATATGGACTTGTAAGACAAGGACTTTTCGCTGAATCATCTTGGCAGTTTACCAATTCATCGTATTCAGTTAAGTCTGTCGTGGTAATAGTTAAATAAGGTATTGGTTTATCATTAGGATTGGGTGAAAAACCAAACGATACCATATCTTCTGTTTCCTTAATCAACTCATATCTTTCAGGTATTTGCATAGAAAAACCGATTGAGTCATTCATATATGTCCATGAATTGAGTAGGTACGACACTTCAGGTGTTGGAGAAATAGATTCTTGAGGGACAGGAGTCGGCCAGGTTTCAACGTTATTTGGTTGATTTATTGACTGATACTCAAACACCAGAATAGCACTTCCCAGAAGAATTCCAATGATAATCAGAATAAGTTTTAATGGTTTATGATGGGATGGTTCGGTTGGTTGGACTGGATCTGTTTGTTGAGGAGTAACTGATTGTTGAGTTTCCATGATTTCAGTGTAGATCATTTAGTAAGAAAAAACAATCTTCACGACTAAATAACATGGTACATGTACCAATGTTTTAATACATTGGTACAGAATATGATGCTCTCATTAAGTTAAAGCACGATAAATCGCATCATTACAATATTTGTGAAAATTCGCTATAATTCGTATAAATCCCAGTACTTAATTGAGCCTCTTCCCACCCTTCTTAAAAAATCTCTGACGGAGGTTTTGGGCAAATGAAGTAGTGGGATTTTCCTTGGTATCTTCGTGCGCTAAACGCACCTGTTCGGCAAGTTGATCTTTTATTTCCAATGCTTTTGCTCCAATATTCTCCGGAGTGAAACCGAGATCCTGTGCTTTATTGGTGAGATCTTTTAACACATCACTTGCTTCTTCAATAAATTTCTTCGCCTTCTTTTTTCCATCAGGAGATGAATAGATATAAGCAAGTACACCACCCAAAACCATACCTGCTACCATACCGGTCATAAAAGGAGAACCTTTTTTTTCGCTAGTCTGATCCATTTTTCCCGATTCCTTTCTTAAATGCACCAACAAGTCCAACAACCGCACGCAACCCTTCAAACATACCCGTCAGTGAATCGGTGGAATTAGATAGCTTTGTGGTTACATTATCAACATCATCGAGGATCTTATTGGTTCGTTTTATACTTTCTCGCAGTTCTTTTAAAAGCAAAAACGCCTGAAATCCAACGAGGGATAGAACAACCGTCAAAACAGTAATAACGCTGACGATAATAATTTGGGTTGTCTGTGTCATATGGTTTCTTTGTCATTCCGGACTTGATCCGGAATCTATAAAATAATTATATAGATCCCAGATCTTCGCTACGCTACGTCTGGGATGATAGGTAATCACCCTATCAGTTTAGACAGGAAGCGCTTAATTGTCAAGAAAATAGGCGATCGATTAAGAGGCGGATTCTTAATACTTTCAGGCAAAACTTCTTGTTTCTGTTGATAGGTAAATTCTCTGCGAAATACGATCGATACTTTCTCAGCATCCAGATCAACCGTATCTGCATATCGTTTCACAAAACCGGTAATATAGGCAGCACCCGGCAGTTCAACCCACTTACTGTTTTCAATATGCTCTAAATATTTTTTCCGGATTTTAGTCAGATCGCTCACTTCAGCAATCGTCATACCCTTCTTATGACGGGCAGCTTTGAGAATTTCTCCAACAGAACGCATGCTCATTGGGGAGAAACATCACCGCCCCGGATAAGTACTTCGCGCGGCTTTGAACCTTCGGCAGGACCGACAATACGTGCGGCTTCGAGCTGATCTAATATACGAGCGGCACGGGCATATCCCACTTTAAGACGACGCTGCAGAAGCGATGCCGAGGCACGATCATATTGAATAACGATTTGTTGTGCCTCCAAATACTTGGGGTCTTTTCCTTCAGTTGTTTCAACAAGTCCTGACGGTTTTGTAATAGTTACCTCCTGTTGAATAACTTCTTCTGTATACTCAATGGGTATTCCTTGAGCTTTTACTTTCCTTTTGAGGAATTCAACCAGTTGTTTGACTTCTTTCTCAGAAACAAACGTTCCTTGCACCCGAACTGGTTTTGATTGAGTGGGCGGAATAAACAACATATCTCCCCGACCAAGCAGCTTTTCAGCACCCGGAGTATCTAAGATAACCCGTGAGTCAATCATTGATGAGACGTTAAATGAAACACGTGCGGGAATATTTGCCTTGATAAGTCCCGTAATGACATTCACCGATGGCCGTTGTGTTGAAACAACCAAATGGATACCTGTTGCCCGCGCCATTTGTGCAAGACGCGTAACGGCATCTTCGACTTCCGCTGCCGCAAATATCATCAGATCAGCAAGTTCGTCAATGATAATGACAATATACGGAATCTCCTGATACCCTTTTGCCTGATTGTAGGAAAGGATATTACGAGCACCTGCTTGAGCAAACATTTTATATCGACGATCCATTTCAGCCATGGCCCATTTAAGAGCTGAAAGTGTCTGGTCTGGTTCAACAATAACCGGTGTGAGCAAGTGTGGAATATCATTATACGTGGTCATTTCAACCCGTTTCGGATCTATCAAAATCATCCGCACTTCGGCAGGCGTTGTACGAAACAATAGACTTGAAATAATTGAATTCATCATAACGCTTTTTCCTGATCCCGTCGTTCCGGCAATGAGCATGTGCGGCATGGTCGCCAAGTCCACAATGATAGGCTGTCCTGCTACATCCAGACCGAGAGCAACAGCTAACTTAGATTCTTGCTGACGCAAGGTTTCCGTCATAAGCATTTCACGTAAGGTCACCACCCGAAGTGATCGATTCGGTACTTCAACACCGACGAGAGAACGACCGGGAATAGGGGCTTCTATACGAATTTGTCCGGTTGGTGCTGCCAGAGCAAGCGCTAAATCATTGGCAAGCGAAGTAATCTTTGACAATTTTGTCCCTAACGCTATCTCAAGTGCATACTGTGTGACCGCCGGACCAAGATTTACTTCTATGACACGCGCCCTGATGCCGAAGCTATCAAGCGTTTGTTCGATAACCGTTGCATTCTTTTTAACATCTCCGGCATCAGCCTCCGTCGCCTTCGATTCTGACAATAAGGACAACGGTGGATATTCCCAGGTATATTCTTCCCCCGGCTTGTTAATGATCGTTGAGGCAAGACCCGAAAGATCTCTAGAGGATTCGCTTGTCGTCTGCGTATGAGGCACTGCGTTCGTTGCTTTCATATTACTGCCAACAGGAGCGGGAACAGAACCTCCTTTTACCTGCATCTCTTTTGTTGAAAACCCATCGGCAGACTTTGTTCTACGCTCAAATGCTTTTGAAGCCATACTCAATACGTCTTGCGAAAGACTGATTAAAAAGTAAAAAATTTCATCGAGTGATGTATTTAAAAATATGGCAAATCCGATAATTAAGGTTCCGAGGAAGAGCACCCAGGCGCCGGCTTCCGAAATGAAAAAAGATAAATTCTTCCATAATTCTTCACCTATTTGGCCACTTTGGCCCATGCCTAAAACGCTTAAACAAACCAGAAAAAGACCGAGCGTTACGTGAGGTTGTGCAAAAAACATTTTGAGACGGAAAAACAAAAGGCCTAACGA
>Ga0075679_128_pt1 | contig 17517 bp, 15 predicted proteins | sample RifGroA2_FD_68248 | JGI IMG/M metagenome (GOLD analysis project Ga0075679, IMG submission 68248) | Microgenomates (Levybacteria) bacterium GW2011_GWA2_40_16
CAAGGTGTAAATGAATTCCCGATGCCCACCCCGTTCTTCCCATCTGACCAATAATAGTATCGCGCGTAACTTCTTGTCCCACTTCAACGGATACAGAAGACAAATGCGCATAGAGAGACGAGCGTCCGTGAGGATGTTGAATCCTTATATGTTTTCCATACCCCCAGTTCCAGCGGTTAATCTCCGCTACAAACCCGCTATCTACGGGATGAATATCGTTGCTTTCAGAATCCTGAATATCAATACCCGAATGACCAAACCGGTATCCCTGCGTAATCGTCGGATGAGATACGGGCCAGACGAGAGTCGTTTCTGTTTTTATCGGAGGTTCTGATTCAGAAGGAGTAGCGGTTGGATTAATTTGTGCGATCTGTTGCTGAGCTTGCACTGATGAAATCGTCGGCTCGAAAAGAGAAGCCATAATAAGTCCACAAGCTAGATAGTAGCCGATGTGCGCATAGATGGAGTCTCGTTCAAAAAGCAATCGTGCCCAACGGCTTAAAAAGTGGCGGCCATTATACGAACGAAACGCACGTTTTACAGATACAAACATACGTATTCTCAGAAGGCAGGTGAGAATAGAAGCTGTATTATAGCAGAAATTGCAAGTTTATGCCGTATCTAAGACTTGATTGAGCAATTCATCTGCCCGTTTGTTTTTATCACGCAGGACGTGGGTGTATGAAACCGGAACACCAATTTCAACTTCGAGTCTTTTGACTTCTGTAAAAAGTTTGCGTAAGTGATCTTGTTTTATTTTCCATCGGCCATTGAGTTGTTCACAAACTAACTTTGAGTCCATAAAAAAAGAAATATTGTTATATTGTTTTATTGTTATATTGTTTTTAACCCACTCAAGTGCATAAATGACTGCTTGATATTCCCCCGGATTTCCTCTTGAACCACCGTCAGTATGAATAATTAAACCGATCATATCGTTTCTTTCCTGCGCAAGAGAGGCAGTGCAGAATATATAAGTAATGCAATTAAAATTCCTTCGCTTACCACTGTTGTCGCGGCGGCGGCGGGTACACCGAACTGAGGAATGAATATAATATTGAGCACTATGTTGCATATCATACCAACAGCGTATATCCAAACCAACTGCCACTGTTTATTTTGAGCAATTAAATACCACATGAAGACCGACGAGAGAAAAAAGAGGGGAAGAGAAGCCATCAATATTCGAAAGGGAATAATAGAGGGAGCAAATTCGTCTTTCACCAATACCAAAAGAGGAGCACTGATAATCCCGCCTATCAATCCAATAAGAGAAAGAGTACCTAATATATATAATGATTTAGTAATAAGACGCTTTGATTTCTGATGATCATAAATAACACTCAGTAAAATAGGGTACACGGCATTCATAAAAAACGTCGGAATCGTGAGGGCAAATTCGAAAAACTTTGAAGCGAGTCCATAAATACCAACCTCTTCTGTCGTTCGATAGAGCGTCAGAGATGTTAACGATTGTGAAAGAAAATAGCCCGCAATTACCGTTACCACCCCGCCTGCTACATAGCTACTCACTAACAATACAATGGAAGCTTGAGCACGAGATAATAATATTATTAACGATAGTATGGTAATGCTTCCCAGCGCTGAAGCAATTGTTGCCTTATCATAGCGTAGATGTTTTTGAAATAACGCGTTAAATGACGTAGTTAACCCTACAGTGATAATAGTCGGCGAAAGAATAATGATACCCAATTTCACTAAGGGAGAGAAACCACCATTCGTTTCCGGATAAAACGGCAAAAATGAAATAATCGCTAAAGCTATAAATATCAGAAGAATTCCTAATACGACGCGTATGCCCACCGTGCTCGCAATATGGAGTTTTTTATGCGTATTTTCCCGTAAAAATAAGGCATTCATGCCGAAATCGATAACTAAATAAAAAAGGACGATATATGAAAATATTTTAGTAAAATCTCCATATCCCACCGCACCATACTGTCGAGCAATAAGAATGGTAATAAAAAATGTCGTTGCAGAAGCGATACCTTTCGATATGAGCTGCGCAATAGTATTTCCCGCAATTTTCAATTTAAGAGACATAAGAAGATTGTAGCACGGAAACCATCATTTATGAGGACTTTTGCGGGGAAAGACTTCCGCTCATACGGTCATTAAAATGTGGAATACTGGGCAATTCGGTCGTATCGGTTGGTGATAAAGGCCCGCCTGCCGGCGAGGTAGGTTGAGAAACGGGTGATACCGGTCCTGTTTGATTTAATTTCGGCGATTCAGGTATATCTTTATTCGTATCCGGCGAGGCAGGTAATCCGTTTATTCCGAGTGTGGTGGGAGCAGCGCCGCTCATTGCATCAGAAAGAGAGGCGTCTTTTTCGGGAAGATCCATCGTTAATCCTCCTACCAGGTTACCGTCCGGTACCTGGCCCGCTGCAGGCGGTTTTCCTTTATTTGGCTCTTCGTTCAATATTGTAGAAGACTTGTTTTGATCGGATTCGCCTTTCTGCGGGAGCACTGTGGCTTTTGGGGTTGTTCCTGATGATAATTGTGTAGATTCATTATTAACGGTCGTATCCTGATCATCAGGTGAAACTTCGTCTGAATTGGTTTTCGCTGGTGATGAGGGAGCTGGACGACGCGTAGTAAATACAAAGTCATTTGTTTCTGGATCAAAATCGATAACGATTGTATCTCCTTCTTTTATATCTCCCTTAATTAACATGGTTGAGATAGGATTTTCAACCAATCGCTGTATTGTACGTCGTAAAGGGCGGGCACCATATATAGGATCAAATCCAACAACCGTCAACTCTTCTTTTACCGCGTCAGAAATTTCAATGGCCAGTTCTTGTTCCTCCAGTATCTGCCGCAATGATTCAATCTGCAACTCTACAATGGCAAGCATATGCTGAGCAGTTAAGGGTCTAAAGACAATGACTTCGTCAAATCGATTCAACAGCTCTGGTTTGAAAAATTTTCTCAATTCTTCAAGAAGTTGTTCAGTCAGCATCATAAATTTGTTTTCAAATGCTGCATCTTCCTTACTAGGTTCATCTTTTTTCATGACGACCGGAGCATTATTTCCCGAAAGAAGAGCGGATAATTCCTGTTTCTGCCAGGATTGGTTTGGCTTTCTCTGCCAAACAGATGATCCTACAATAATCATCTCAACTCCGTTAGGGGTAAATACGTGGCTGTCCCATGCTTTGGTAGAAGGTATCTCTTCCGGCTGATCTTGTTTTTCTTGACTTGCGTTCGGCGAGGCAGGCTGCTCCTGTGGTAATTCGCTACTGTTGTAAACAGGAGGTTGTTGAGCAGGTTGACTTTGAGTGTTTACAGCAGGAGTAACGGTTGATTGGTCTTGTCTAAGATATTCTTCTTTTGCAAATGTTTTCCATACCGTGTCCTGCTGACCTTCACGTATCCACACCCGACTACCCAACGATAAAATTTCTGTTTCTGATGGGCTTACAGCATGTGTCTCCCATTCTGCGGTCGGCAACTGCTGTTCTGGTTTGTCAGGCTCTGCATTTAAAACGGAATGGCCCTTAAAATAATCAATCAACGATATAGTCTTCCATTCTTTTGCCGTCGTGGATGTCCGCTGCCAAAGCCGATCTTCTTCCGTGATCATCTCAGCACCGGATGGAAGCACCACATGCGTATCAAATGATTCAGTGGGAAATTTCTGATCGAGAGAAAGCGCATCGTAATTGAGTAATTTCTGACCTGCAAAATAATCAGAAATTGATTTTTTTGTCCAGGGTGTTGGTGTCGGTTGTTTCGTTTGATCCAACTGCCAATAGTCTTTCCCGCGGGTAACGATCATGCGCCCGGTCGGAGTAACCACATAGGTGCCAACCGTATTGTCCTGTTTTTTGGGTACATGCAATTCACCGACCTGCATTTCGTCAATAAGCGTTTTCTGAATGAGACCGGTACCTATGTTTGATGTACAAATGAGAATCGTGTTTTTAAATGAAATCGTACGCCCTTTATTATCGGTCAGTCGACCATCGTCTAGGATTTGAAGAAGAATATTAAATACGTCCGGATGGGCCTTTTCAATTTCGTCCAACAATACGACCGAATAGGGCTTTCGGCGAACGGCTTCGGTAAGTTGTCCACCCTCTTCATAACCAACGTATCCGGGAGGCGCACCAATCAGTTTGGCGACCTCATGCTTTTCCATATATTCCGTCATATCAAGACGTACCATCATATCGGGCGATCCAAACAATTCCTCAGCAAGTACTTTTGCCAGCTCTGTTTTACCTACACCGGTTGGACCCATAAAAATAAATGATCCGATTGGCCGTTTGTGTGAAGAAAGCCCGGCCCGACCACGCCGAACTGCTTCTGATACCGCAGCCACCGCTTGTTCCTGATCAATTAATTTCTTGTGAATAACATCTTCAAGGTTTACGAGCTTTTCACTTTCTGACTCCGTGAGCCGCGCAATCGGAATACCGGTCCAGCGTGAGACAATCTGCTGAATCATGGCAGGAGTAACTTCTGTTGTCGATGTTCCTTTTTTGACTTCATATTCCTGCTTTTTTGCCTCAATATCTTTTTTGAGCGTCTCGAGTTTCTTTTCAACCGACTGGGATTTAACCGCATTGTTCTGCTGTTTTGCATCGGTGAGTTCTGCATCCTGACGTTTTACTTCTTCTTCAAGACTTCTTATTTCTTCCGGAAGAGAAATAGCGGGCATGCGAACAGCGCTGGCGGCTTCATCAATCAAATCAACCGCTTTGTCAGGCAAGAACCGGTCACCGATATACCGAGAAGAAAGTTTTACTGCGGATTTAACTGCATCGTCGCTAATGGAAACCTTATGAAATGCTTCGTATTTATCTTTGGTGCCTCTGAGCATTTCAACAGCTTCATCCGGACTTGGTTCATTAATCAAAACGGGCTGAAATCGTCTCTCAAGCGCCCGATCCTTTTCTATATATTTACGGTACTCGGTGATTGTAGTGGTACCAATCGTCTGCATTTCTCCCCGGGCAAGAGAAGGTTTTAAAATATTTGATGCGTCCATCGCGCCGCCTGAACCTCCGGCACCCACCAAATTGTGCAGTTCGTCGATAAATAAAATGATTTGACCTTGTGATGCTTTTACCTCATTAATCAGTGCTTGAAAGCGTTTTTCAAATTCTCCCCGTTGGGATGCACCGGCAAGCATACCGGTTAGATCAAGAGAAAGAATACGCTTATTTAATAATGGTTCAGGAACGTTTCCCTGGACAATGCGAATGGCCAATCCTTCAACGACGGCAGTTTTTCCAACACCCGCATCACCAATAAGTACCGGATTATTTTTGTTTCTTCGAGAAAGGATATGCATGATGCGCTCAATCTCTTTCGAACGAGCGATAACGGGATCAAGCTTGCCTTCCTGCGCCATCTGCGTCAGATCTGTAGCATATTCACTAATTGCACTTTTGGCTTGTTTTTCTTCTTCTCCTTCTTTTTTAATGCCAATTTTCTTCTTGAGCACGTCTGATGTAATTCCTTTTTTCGCCATAAGTTGTGCGGCAAGCCCTTCTCCTTCTTCTGCCAGCCCGAGCAGAATGTGTTCAGGAGAAATAAATTCATATCCTAATCGGCGCGCGATCGGGAATGATAACTCAAGAACTTTTTTGACCCTCGGTGAAAATTTCGGTGATTCGACTGCATTTCCCGGTTTAAATGACTTTTCTATCTCTAGGACAAATTCCGTCGGTACCACCTTAAGATCTGAAACCAATTGATAAATACCAGAATCTTGCATCAAACCCCACAAAACGTATTCGGTATCCACCATCGGCACTTTCAGTTCTTTTGCTTTGGTAACGCCTGAAACAAGCGCTTTATTAGATCGTTGGGTCAATCGTGATAATACGTCCATACCTGCCCGTTTTTGAAGGGGTGTTTTATCTTGTTCTTGCTCCAGGGCGGGGGAAGGGGTAGAGGATTGCGTGCTTTGATTCGCCGGTACCGCGTTTGCTTGAACAGTTTCTGTAGTCGAAACGGACGAGGTAGTAGTTGACGGTTGCGAATCAGTCGACTGACTTGGATCAGCGGGTGGAGTATCCGAAGAACTACCCGATGTTGTATTGGGGGTAGGACTTTTTGAAAAATACCGACCAACGTTAAATAAACTAGCAGCCATTGTGTGATTTAGTATAGTAAACGGAAAGAGGGCGTGTCAAGTAAAAATGAAGACTAATTATAATTCCTGCTCAAGAGTCGAAACTTCTTCATTCAATGTAGAAAAATTACTTGCTTCAACGTCTTCTTCAAGAGCCGTAACTTCATCTGAGGAAGAAACTGATTCAAGCTCTTCAACAGTCGGATCTTCTTGTAAAACTGCCGTTGGAGATGCAACAGGTTCAGCAGGAGCGGGAGTTATCAGTACGTCGGGTTGAGGTTGGGATTTTTGATACATACTAAACAGTAAATAACCTCCAATAGCAGCAACAACAGCCAAAATAAATACGAGTAAAAACACTAATTTACCACTCCCTCCTTTATGTGATGCATCTTCTGTTGTCGGCATCGTTTGAGACGGTGGTGGCGTACCCGGTGTAGAGGGTATCGTGTTTAACGGAGAAGTTTGCATAGTCGGTGACTGCATCGAAGGTGTAGACGATTGTGCCATTGAAGAGGCTTGTGCCTGATGTGAAGATTGCATATCAGTAGAACTCTGAGCAGGAGGTATAGTCGAATTGGTCGATGATGTTGGTGTATCCATATTTGTTTATTTACGGTGTAGTAGTATCCACTTCATCCGTTTGACGCAACGATTTAATTTCCTTCAGAGCATTTCTCAGTGCTTCACGTGCCGCTATTAATTCATCTTGTGCTTCTTTAAAGGCATCTTTTACCGTGACAAACGAACTTGCCGGATTTTCTGATTCAAGAACCGTATTAAGTTGTGATTCAGTGGTCGCAATAAGTGCCTTTGCCGCTGCGACATGATCTGCTGCTGTGTTAACAAAAGCTTGTGCGGCAGATACATCGTGTCCTTCTTCGCTCAATTTTTCGAGGCGTGTATTAAATCGTTCTATAATATGTTCTAATCGAGCAATCGCTGCGTTAAATCTTCTCACAATTTTTTCAAATCGCATATTAGCCACATCAGAAAGATGTTCCATTCTTTTTTCTTTCAACTCTTCTTTCATCGCTTCACGAGTCGCCACTCTTTCCGTCTTTTTTTCCTCCAAGGCTGCCTTACGCTTTTCAAGAGCAGCTTTTTGATCTTCTATGCGCTTTTGACGGATAGCGTCGACTTCTTCTTGCGTGCTTGAGGGAGTAGTAGTTGTCGTATTGGCGGTCTCTCCATCTGTTTGAGCCAATACCATCTCTGCGGATATGAAATAGAGATTGGTACTGAGAATGAGAATAAGAGCAACTCGCTTCATAGTGTAAAATTCAGGATAGGATTTTTTGGCAAAGTTGTCAAGAGGGAGATGTGCCGCGAGTGGGACTCGAACCCACAAGGTTTATTCAACCACAGGATTTTAAGTCCTGCGTGTATACCATTCCACCACCGCGGCGTACTATATATTGTATCGTATTTATGAAGCAGGATCAAGCAAATTAGGCAGTTCTCGTAAGTACATACTCTGCAAACGAAAGAAGAAAACGTGAGGAATCTTTTGTAAGTGACGTTTTTGAAAGTGATTTTTTTGCTTCTTGAATAAGCTCTGATGCTAATTTTTTACATTCTTCGTCGATACGGTATTTTCTTAACTGGTCCCGGACCCACTCAACATTGCGAACTTGTGTTTTTAGTTCTTTTCTATCTGAATATACGCTTAATAATTTCGCCATAAGAAGCGTCAGTTTACCTTCTTCAAGATCTGAATTTGCCGACTTTCCTGTTCGTTTTTCATCCCCAAATATTCCTAATATATCGTCTTGTATTTGAAAAACAATTCCCACTTTTCTGCCATAATGAGAGAGTAGTTCATGTTCCTTAACTGAAGCATTTGCCAGTTTCGCTCCCAGTAACAACGGACGTTCAACGCTATACCGGGCAGTTTTATATTCCATAACTTCCATTACTTTTTGTTCGAGTCGGTCTTTGTCAAAATCATTATTTTTGATCAGATTAAAAACGTTCGATGAAACATCTAAAAATTGTCCGTACATCATCTCTTCTTGTAATGCATACCACTGATCCGACACTTGTTGTGAAAGGAATTTTGTTAGCAAGGTGTTATAAAAAAGCTCATTTGCAAGCGAAAGCGCCAAGTCTCCCACCAAAAGAGCTGTTGGTAATCCATGCTTTTCCACAACCGTAGGCTTTCCGCGCCGCGTCTTTGAATTATCAATAATATCATCGTGAATAATCGCAGAGGTATGAAAGAGCTCAAGCGCCGCTCCAATCTGCCAAATAAGTTTGTCATCTTTCCCTCCAAAACCTTTATATGCCACGTAAAGGAGGGTGGGACGAATCCGCTTTCCACCAAATGCAATTGTATCTTTAATCGCTGAAGTTAACAGGGAGGGTTTTTTACTTTCCAAAAAAGAAGAGAGCTGAGAATCGACGTGATTTTGAACGGTGACAAATAGCTTTTTCATTATCTATTTTCCAAATCTTCTCTGTCTTTTTTGAAATTCAATGAGGGCTTTTTCAAATTCTTCTTGAGTAAAATCAGGCCACAGCGTCTCGGTAAAATACAATTCGGCATACTCAAGTTGCCACAAAAGAAAGCCGGACAACCGTTGTTCTCCTCCTGTTCGAATGAGCAGATCAACATCCGGTTGTCCTGCCGTATCGAGAAGTTTACTGAATTTTTCTGATGTTAAATTCGTAATTCGTCTTGCGGAGCGAGATCTGGCTTCGCCAGATAATTCGTAACTCGTAATTTTTTTGATTGCCCGGATGATCTCGTCTCGCCCTCCATAGCTCAATGCGACATTAACAGTAATTTTGGTATTATTTTTTGTCCTCTCCATCCATTCCTGTGTCCTTTTTTGAATATCTTTGGGAAACATCGCAAGGTTTCCAATAACATTCAATCGCACGTTTTTTTGATGAAAACTATCCACCCGTTTTGCTAAATCATTTCTGAATAAGTTGAGTAAAAATTCTACTTCTTTTTGATCCCGTTTCCAGTTCTCAGTCGAAAAAGCCCAAAAAGTAAGATAGGGGATTCCTTTTTCTATCGCGTAATCGATTAGTGGCTCAATCCGTTCCTCCCCCTCATCGTGACCTAGGAAAACATCCAAACCTTTCTTCCGCGCCCATCGCCGGTTTCCATCCATGATGAAGGCAACGTGTTTTGGTAAGTTATCAGTTGTCAGTTTTCGGTTGTCTGCATGCGATTTCATAAAGAATTACTACAATGATACGTATCACTGTAGTTAACTAGAATAAATGGTTTGCAATAAGATGAGCACCCTGAGATGGATGATTGACGATAATTTTTTTTACCTGTTCAACTGCTTTTAGTTCTTTTATTAATCGATCAACATGTTTCTCTTGCACTATCACATGAATGTCTTGTCCCGTATTGATAGCAAAATAACACTCAAGACCTTCAGCCCGCCATTTCTTCACCAGCTTCATAATTTCGAGTGTCCCGGGAGTCCAATAGATTAAAGACGGAGTAGAGGTAAGCATGATGGCGTGTAACTCTAATGCCTCTAATTCTAGCAACTCTCCAAAGTGTGTGAAGTCTTTTTTCACCAATAATTCTTTACATGTTTTGATTTTATCTTTCATGTGCGTTTTTCTGACAGGGAAAAAAGGACTAGACGCAGCGAGCTTTTGACCTGCACTTGTTGAAACATCTTTCCGTCCAGTACTCACTACGGCAACCACGTCGGCAATATTCCAATAATCAGGTTTGTATAATGAATGAGCATAGGAAGTTTCACTGGTATCTCCATCCAACCATTCAACAAATCCGTCGGGAATTGACCGACAGGCAGATCCTGAACCCTGACGGGCAAGAATTGAGAGTTCTTTTTCAGAAAGATGCAGCGAAGCCGCGTTCGACGCGGCAACAGTTAAAGCAGCAAATCCTGACGCAGAGGATGAAAGGCCTGTCCCTGTTGGAAAATTATTATTCGTAACTACTTTTGCTTTTATTTCAATATTTGCTAGTTTTCTAATTCTGTCTAAATGCTTAACTGCTTTACTTCCCGCCCATTTTCAGGAAGACGAAGCTCCTCATTTTTCCGTCCCCAGTATTTGATAAAGGCGATGTTTGATGGAGCAATAGCAGTGGATTTCATAATAGATTACTTTTCAATTCTAACACCTGAGGCATTGGGAGAAACATCAATCACTGTGCCACCAACGTGAGTAATTGCATTTGTAACTGCTTTCTTTTTGTCGGAAGAAGCAATCGCAATCATGCAATCTCCGCCACCTGCCCCTGAAAGTTTAGCCCCATATGCTCCAGCTTCACGAGAAGCATAAATCATAGAAGCTAGTTTCGGAATAGAAACTCCAAGCGCAACAAGTAGTCCCTGATTAAAATTCATAAGCATACCGAATCGTTTCCAATCTTGTTTTACCAGTTCTTCTTTTGCCAAATCGACTAGTTCATGAATTTGATTGTAAATTCCATCAACAACACTCGGAAACTCTTTTGCTTTTTCAGAAACCTGATTAATAAGCGTCACCGTATCTGCTTTTACTCCTGAATAACCAATCACCATAGGCAATTCTTTAACTCGCAATGGTTCAATTGTTTTTCCTCCGGTAACAAAGTAGAGTGTTCCGCCATAAATGGCCGCAGCAATATCAAACCCTGAACCTTTCCCTTGAATATCCAAAACCGTTTTGAAAGCAATATTAAACAATTCTTTATTTGAAAGTTTTTTGCCCGTGAGTTCTGAAAGGGCTTTAACAACACAAACAGTAGAAGCTGAAGAAGACCCAAACCCGAATTGGGAAGAAAATTCAGAAGACGTTGTTACCCGAACACCATTTTTGAAAGGATATTTTTCTTTAAAATTTTTAATGGCAATTTCAACAAACTGCGCACCTTTCGGAATTTCACCTTTTCCAAGTTCTGAAAGGGGTTTTTTATAATCCTGAACCTTCACATCGGGCGCTTCAAGTTCAAAAGTAGGGGAATCCATAAATTCAACCATCGCTTTCATCCGTTGATTGACAGCCGTAACTAGACACGGATGATTGTAAACCACCGCATGCTCACCCAAAAGCATGAGTTTACCAGGGGCCGACGTAGTAATTTTAATCATCTCGACATCCTATGAGGATCAGTTAAATCCCAAACATGATTTGCGATTGGTTTAAGTAGATTCAAAGCTGTAGATTCAATATAATCTCGTATTCCCACGAAGTCTTGAGGATGTTTAGGAGAGTGGGCCATAGCACCATTTCGAAATACTCCGGGAAATTCCTTATCCAACTCTTCTGAAAAATATTCGTTTACTTCTAAACCTGCTTGGCTTACAGCGTTTTCGAGTGCATTCAATGTTTCTCCTTTTTTACTCTTGTCTCGGAGAAATGCAGCCTCTATGTCTAGCAACCAAACCCCATCTACAATTGCCATTTCTGATTCAAAATGTTCCCATTCATCCGCGGATATGTTAGGGTGAGCCGCCTGTCTTGATTTCAAAAATTGATTTTTCCATTCTTCTCTTGAAATAGTCGTTCCACTTTCAGCTTCATAGGATTTTTTCCGATGATCTAGGTGATCTTGTACGCGTTGATCTAAATACGCACTACATATTATCTCATCTTCCTGAAAAGCTCTTAAAAGAGCCCGTGAACTAGCCGCCACATATTTTTCCCAGCCATTTTCTGTAAACATCGGTCTCTCTGTCCAGCGTTCACCCGTAAAAGCCAAAAAATCTATAGACGCTTTATGTGTCCGTTCTTTAATTCCCATATTTTTTTCCTGTCTCTAAACGAACTCCTTCTTCTCCTAATATTATATTATATATCATCTTGTCATGTTTAGACGCGATTTTTTTGAGTTTTGTTGAGTCGCGGTGATAGGCAAGAACAAGACCGACTGGACCGTTCTTTCCACCACCTCCCAGAATTTTTGCCGCTCCTCCTGATTTTTCAATATCTTCTAGTAAAGGTAATACTTTTGTACTTACTACTCCCAATCCTTCTAGCGTTTTTTCTCCCCGTCGAATTGCATCAGTAAGAAGTTCTTCATTTCCCTCTTTTATCGCAATGGTTACGTCTTTCGTTGCCTGTTCGTTTTGGTCAAGTAGCATTCTTCCTTTATCTTTATACTCATTGAAAAATGTACGGACCAACGCAACCATTTCACCGGTGTTTTCGTTCGGTCTTCCCGTATCAATAAGATGAAACGGGGCAAGTTTTTTCGACGGCTGAAAGGGAAGCTGCCAGATAGTTTTTAGGAATTCCAGTTCCTTCCGAAACCAGATAAATCCGCCGAATGTGCAGGCTGAATTGTCTCCGCCGGACGGAGTACCGTGTTGGAATTTCTCAACTTCATAAGCTAATTCATTTATTAGATTCGGGTTCCATATTTTTTTGAGAAAGTAGAGAAGTGCGCCAACTGTTGCAACGGATACGGCAGCCGATGAGCCCGCATGCCGGCCGGTTGGGATAGTAGAAGTAATTTTAATATGAATCTTCGGGTCGGTAATTTTAAAACGATTACAGACAACTTCAACTGCTTTTTCTATCAACTTTTTTTCTTCAGGAGATTCTATTTCAAATTTCTCTGAGGCAGAAACAGTTGCCACAAGCCGTTTGTTAATTGCGGCTATTAGAGCCGGCTTTCCGTATACCACGGCATGCTCACCCATGAGGTGGATTTTCCCCGGAGCTGAAACTACTACTTTATTCATAATTCATATAACATCTTGTCATTCCCGATTCAATCGGGAATCTATATTAATTATTTTATAGATTCCCACTTTCGTGGGAATGACCTGTTAAATGGGTTTAAATTTAACCCCATATGGAATAATTCCTTCTTTTCCGGGCGTTTTAACCCGACGTAAAATGGCTTGTACTTTCTGTCCAATGTGTAAATGATTCTTCTCATAGTCGACCAATTGTCCGGTATAGCAGGTGTCATCATCTAAATTCACCATAATAACAGCGTAGGGAGCTTGATCCTCAAACCCCGCCGGGGGCACCCGAACCGTGGTATAGCTTATGATACGACCCACTTTTCCAAGAAGAGATCGGATTTTGGGCTGGTTTCTCCAAATTTTGACGGGACTATTGTTCATAAAATATTCAATATCCAATATTCAACACCCATTCAACATGCAATTGATCAATGCTCAACCATTGAATATTGGGTGTTGGTTATTGAATGAATATTGCGTATTGATCATTGGTTATTTTCCAAAATGTGTACTGCCGCAACTGCTCCTGAACCTCCCACATTATGCGTCAAGCCAATACGGGCATTCTTCAATTGTCGTTTTCCCACCGTACCACGCAGTTGTTCAACCACTTCAACCACTTGTTTTACTCCCGTTGCGCCAACGGGGTGTCCGCATGCTTTTAAACCGCCCGACGTGTTGACGACCAGTTTTTTGGATGAACCTAACGTAACGTCTCCACTGCCAATAGCACTTCCTGCTCTCCCTTTTTCATAAAATCCCAAATCTTCAAGCGCCATGATTTCAGCTATCGAAAAACAATCGTGCACTTCTGCAATATCTATATCCTTTGGCTGTAATTTTGCTTGCTGATATGCTAAGCCTGCTGCTGTTTTAGTCGCTGATAAACTCGTTAAGCTTGATCGGCCACATAGTCCTAAACTGTCAGACGAAGCAGAACTGGCAATAATTGAAACAGAAGTATCATGAGACTTTCTCGTCAATCCGCTCCGGGATAAAATAATGGCAGAAGCACCATCCGAAATCGGAGAACAATCAAGAAGTTTTAACGGATCAGAAATGCACGGACTTTTTAATACATCTTCAATTGAAATTTCTTTTCGAAATTGGGCTTTTGAATTGAATGACGCATGGTAATGGTTTTTAACGGAAACCGCAGCCATATCTTCTTCAGTAGTTTTATACTGTTGCATATGCACACGCGCCATAAGTGAATACAATCCCGGAAAGGTCAGACCGGCGGAACGTTCTTCATCACTTCCCGCACCCATCAAAGCACCTGCTACTTCTTCTGGCTTATGATCCGTCATTTTTTCTATGCCAACTACGAGAACTGCTTGATACTGTCCGGACAGAATAGAGAGAACGCCTTGATGAACGGCAAGCCCGCCCGACGCACAAGCGCCTTCCACTTTTACTGCCGCTTTTCCCGTAAGACCGATTGATTCAGATACAAACGCTCCCATGTTTTCCTGGTTTCCCAATATACCGGAGAGCATGTTTCCGACAAAAATCCCGTCAAGAGTATTCGGATCCAACCCCGATTCCGTGAGGGCATTTTCGTATGCCTCACGAATGAGTGTGCGGGGAGACACATCCCATAACTCGCCGAATTTTGTTGTACCAACACCGAGAACGTTAATATTCATGTTTTAATGAAGCTAAATCGCTCCTCGTATTTTTAAATAGTCAACATACGAAATATATGTTTTATTTTTTATCAGATCAGCAACGGAAGGAGATTTCTTTTGAATGTTTGCTAAGCGATTCGTCGTTTTTAAAATAAACGCGTCAGAACTTGCTCCCGATCCATATGAAACAAATAAAATTGTTTGACGTGGTTGAGCAACATCGAGCGTAGCAATAAGTCCCAAAAGGGGAGTAGCGCTGTATGCATTTCCCATATTATCTACGATAAGTGACGGTGCTAACTGCTCTTTTGAAAATCCGAGTCGCCTCGCAGCCGTCCGGGGGAATTTGCCATTGGGCATATGAAATACACAGTAGTCAAAGTCTGAAGGCTTTAATTTGTTTCGAGAAAGTATTTGTGTTGCAGCATTCATGACGTGTGTAAAATACGCGGGCTCTCCGGTAAACCGGCCGCCGTGACTCGGATATGAAATCCCGTCGCGACGCCAAAAATCTGGCGTATCTGATGAATAGGTCAAGTAGTCTATGATTTCTACCGCCACCTCATCTTCCTTGTTACTAACGATCAGTGCTCCTGCTCCTGATGCGGCGGTATATTCGAGAATATCGTGCGATTTCGCCTGTGCACAATCTGCCCCAATGGTTAATCCGTAGTTAATTTTCTTCGCAGACAACAACCCGACAGCCACAATTAAACCCGTCGTTGCCGCCTTACAGGCAAATTCAAGATCTGCGGCAAAATAATTTCTGCCCACTCCCAAAAATTCTCCGACAATCGTTGCGGTTGCGTTCACCGCATACGGGTAGGATTCACTTCCCACGAAAAGTGCTCCAATTTGGTCGGGGGCAAGACCAACGCGGTCAAGCGCCGTATGAGACGCTTCGTAGGCAAGCGTTACCGTGTCTTCATCGGTTGCCGCAACTGATTTTTCTTTCACGCCGAGCGATCCGATTACGTGCTCCGGTTCTTTTTTCCAAACAGACGCAATATCTTCTGTCTTGATACGATAGCGGGGAACATACGCCCCATATGATGAAATGCCAATCATAAACTAGATATATGAATTATGATTTAAGATTTACGAATAATTAGTGTGCAATGTTTTCAAAATCATAAATCTTGAATCTTAAATCGTTTGACAACTATCTTCCAAGCTTCTTATGAGCCCTTGCTAAACTTCCTTCCGCCAAACTTGCTAGTAACGAAATCTCTCCTGCTAATACTGCGCCTGCAACAATCCCGGCAAATTCTTCAACTTTCCCTGTTCCTGAAACACTCATAATTGAAAGTCCCTCTTTCTGAGTAGATAGTCCCGTACCGCCGCCAACTGTTCCAACCATGAGAGAAGGAAGATATACTGAACAGTACAGGTCGCCGTTTTTCGTAACTTCAATTGTTGTTATACCGTTTGACCCTTCAACAACATGTGCGGGGTCTTGGCCGGTTGCGATAAATAGTGCAGCAATCACATTAGCAAAATGTGCATTAAATCCAAGAGAACCAGAGAGAGCAGAGCCGATCATACATTTTGCTTTCCATACTTCCTCAATCTTATATGGTGTTGTCTTCAGCACCGATGAAACGATTGCTTTTGGAACAAGAACTTCAGCCATGGCAATACGACCACGACCGGTAATGGCATTTATCCAAGCAGGTTTTTTATCAATGTCATAGTTTCCTGCAAGAGCAATACATTGAGCACCGCTTTCTTTTTCAATAAACCCCGCCAGTTTTTGACTCGCCATAGTAGCCATATTCATCCCCATCGCATCAGCCGTATCAAAATACCATCGAATGAATATGTACCTTCCAACTTCGATAACGGCATGGCGTAAGAGAATAATATGATCTGATGTTTTTCCTGCAATTGACCGTAACTGACCGAGATTACGCCATAACCATTCGTTGATGTTGAATTTTGACTTGTAGCTTAAACTTTTTTTAAACACTGAACCTCTGGTAACACCAATCAATTCGCTTGAAACAGTTGCCCCTCCTGATTCAGAAATTGCCCGGCACCCTCGATTTATAGATGCAACCAATGCTCCTTCTGTCGTTGCAAGAGGAATATAGTAATGAGACTTCAGATGTCTGCTATCTGTTGTCTCTCGTCTAATCTTAAGTGGTCCTACCACTCCAACCGGTACATGTACTGCACCAATCAGATTCTCACAGTTTTTTGAAGAAACTATTTCTTCTTCAAACCCAAACTTCCCTAAACTCCCCAACGAAACACCTGTCTCTTTTTCAATAAATGACCGCCGATCGTAAGCGTTTTTAAAGTCTCTGAGTTTCATAACATAAGAAAATTGAAGCTCCGCGGCCTCATGGCCGTGGTATTTTGAAAGTAAATAGCTTCAATCCGCCGAAGCAGAAAAACCAGCGAGTCATCCATGACTAGAAAGCCGTAGTTTTCTGCAAAGGAGGAATAACCCACTCGGGTCTGTTATTTGGTCGGGAAGAGGAGATAAATCATTCGCCCGCCTGCAACGCTATCGCGTAGCGATTGCGGGCAGGGATCGTTATATAAACGGTATTCGGAATATTCCCATTTGGTACAGGGCGACCGCATAGAGGGCGCCCAAGGGAAACAGAATTAACGAAGCGATAAGTATTTTTCCCATACTGAGCCTCATGCCAAACCGGAGTGTTAAATAGTATAAAATTGCTTTCCAAAAAAATAGAAACAATGAAAACGACAAAAATAAAAAACTAAACGCTTGGCCCAGTATGGATACAGTCCGCGGTGGAGGAAACAGAAGAGCCATTGCTGAAGTTGCAAAAAACCATACAATTGTTGGCACAAGAGAATACGTCCAAGGAAGCAGTATTGTCCGAAATCCACCAACACCCCCAATCACCCTACTCACCCCAACAAGTGACACGATAACAAGGATATACGTTATTATAAATCCGGCAACCAGTTTTCCAAATGAAAACGTCAGTAGATACGGATGAGCCGTAATACCATGGTGCACGAGAGAAGACCATCCAAAATAGCCAATACAGACTAATAAAAGGGGGAGTATTTGCAATAGGTGCTCACCTTTTGCGAGACGCCGATATGT
>Ga0075679_121_pt1 | contig 16004 bp, 17 predicted proteins | sample RifGroA2_FD_68248 | JGI IMG/M metagenome (GOLD analysis project Ga0075679, IMG submission 68248) | Microgenomates (Levybacteria) bacterium GW2011_GWA2_40_16
GCTTCTTCAAAAGTTTTGTTTGTTATATTTCCGGAATGTCCCATGTTATCATCCGGCATTCCGCAGCCACAGTTGTAGCACATAAAATTCACCTCCCCTGACTATTTTACCACTACGGTTCCCTGCTGTTGAGGATTTAGGTGGTTGTGGTAACTATAAGTTCCTTCCTTCTCAAATATAGCTTCAAAACTTGAACCCGAAGGAAATTCTCCAAGGTTAAGGAATCTATGGAGATTATGATTTGGATGAGAAGCGGAATTAACAGTTCCGCTTTTGCTGCTTGCATTGATCCAGCTAACCGTTCCTCCTTTTTTTATGGTTATCGATTCCGGAGAAAAACCCTTGTCTGTCAGCGTGACTTGGTTTGTTCCTCCGGAAGGCAAAGAATTCTTAGATTCGGATTTGTCTGTTTTTTTTGGAATAAATAAAAGCAAGCCTCCAACAATAGCAATTATTATTATCAGCAAAATCAATAACCTATTTAGCATATAAGATTAAGTTATCATTTTTTTGAGGTTAACGCAAGTAGTTGTATAATCTTTTAAAATTTATTATATTATTACCCTGATGTTGTCTTCCGGTACTTTCACCGCTAAATTAATTAAAAAAAGCAAAGTTTCCCGCGATGCCTACTCTTTTTATTTTGAAAGAAGCCCGGCATTTCAATTTCTTCCCGGTCAATACATTAAAATGACTTTAAATATAGAAAATCCTGATGAGCGAGGAAATTCAAGATTTTTCTCAATAGCATCTTCTCCGACAGAAAAAGATTTTATGATGATAACCACAAGAATAATTCAAAGTTCGTTTAAAAAAACAATGGCCGAACTTAAGCAGGGAGACGAGGTTAGTATTCGTGGCCCTTATGGGACTTTTACTCTTGATGAGACAGAGGTAAGACCCTTGGCGTTTCTGGCCGGAGGAATAGGGATCACTCCTTTTAGAAATATGTCCGTTTATGCGTCTCACAAAAAGTTAAAAAATAAAATGACTCTTTTTGCGTCATATAGCACTTTTCAAGATGCCATATTTTATGAAGAACTTAAATCGATTGCCCAAGATAATTTTAAATTTATAGTAACAATAACAAAGCCGGACCCTGATTGGAAAGGGGAGACAGGCAGGATAGACATTGAGAAAATTAAAAAACATATTGAAAATCCTCAAGAATCTGTTTATTATATTGCGGGGCCGGAATCAATGGCGCAAAGCATGAGCGAAATTGTTAAAAGCATGGGAATTTCGGAAAATCAGTTAAAAATAGAGAGCTTCCCCGGATACTAATGAAAAAAAGAATTAAGATAACCGAAGGATTAAAAAAAAGGAATTTAAATAAAAAAATTCCAAAGCAAACCATGCAGATTCTCAACAGAGCCTGGAAAGATTTGCCTCCGGATTTTTCGATCAATGAAAGGCTTATGTTTGTGGAATTGGCAGAAAGAATTATAAAACTTTCCTCTATAAAACAGGATAATTAATCAGGTAAGGATTTTTCTTCCTGCTCAAGACTACTGGTTGTTTTAATTTTATCGCCCAATCTTGAAAAACCGGTTTCCACTTGATTCATCATGCCATAAGAGTTTGAAATATGCCTGTTTAAGGTATCAAGCGTTTCTCCTACTTTTTGGTAATCTGTTTGAATAGATCGCAAACCGGCAAGTATTTTCTGTGCGTGTTGGGAAATTTTTTGGCCTTCAAAACCCATTAATATTGCACGTAAGTATGCATAAAAAGTCATGGGGGAAACAGGTAATACTCTAAATTTTTGAGAGTAGTCAAAAAGAGTAGAGTTGTTAACAATTTCATAATAGACCGATTCTGAGGGAACGTACATTAGCGCATAGTCGATAGTACCTTCTGCAGGTAATATATATTTTTTTGCTATATCATCAATGTGTTTTTTAACATCTGAAACGAATTCCCGTTCGACAGCTTTTTTGTCAGATTCCGAATTTTCCGAATGCATCTTTCGGAAATTCTCCATTGGAAACTTTGAATCTATTGGAATTATTCCCGCCTCGGTTTTAATTGCTGCATCAACGATTGCCCCATTTTTAAATGCATATTGGAGGTTAAAAGATTGTTTCGGAAGAAGCTGCGATAGAAGTTCTTTTAAAACCTGCTCGCCAATATTTCCGCGGAGCTTCGGACTACTTAAAAAGCTCTGAAGCTCCCGCATAGATCGGCCGATTTCAGACATTTCGCCAATATTTTTCTGCACTCCTGCTATAACTTGAGCTGCTTTATCAAGCCTTTCATTAAGCGACTGTGTGTTTGAAATTAGGGTAGTGTTCATAGTTTTGTGATTTTGGTCAAGGGAAGACTGCATGCTTTTAAGCCACTCAACCAAAGTTTCATTCTGATTTTGGTTAGAGCGTCTGACGATTAGATAGATTATTACACCAAAACCAAGCAGTAAAATTGAGGACAAAACGAGCAGATCGTAATTCACAGGATCCTATTTTACCATAAAAGTCTAGGAGTTTTTCTCTAGTGCTTTATAAAGGACGATTGCGAGTGTTACCATGACATTAAGACTCACATTTACTCCATGCATCGGAAGTTCAACGATTTGATCCGCAAATTCAAGGGCTTCTTTTGTAACTCCGTGAGTTTCATTTCCCACAACAAGCGCAATGGGGAAATTGTAATTTGCTTTTGTGTATTGAATACTTTTCGGATTTTGTTCAATTGCAATAGTTTTGACTTTTGAATTTTGATTCTTGAGTTTGCGAAGAGCGTCAACGGCACTTTCGCAATATTCCCAATCAACCCATTCAGTTGTATTTATAGATGCTTTTTTAATTCGAGAATTAGGAGGAGTTTCAGTATATCCACAAAGGATAACTTTTTTTGGCTGACGTTCTTCTCAGTTTTTTTGCATTGAGCTTCATAAAAAATATTATACCTTAATCCGTCGTTTGGGTTGTTTGGGAGATTGAGGGTATTGGGGACGGAGCCGAATTTTTGTCCGCTGGCACAGCTTGTGCAACAAGCTGCGCCTTAGTCCAAACTGCAAAATCGCATTTAGGATAGTTGGCGCATCCGTAAAAGGTTCTGCCGCGCCGAGTCCTTTTGAGGGCCATTTTGCCGGTATCTCTTGGACAAAGAAAGCCTGAGTCTTCAACGATTGATTCACGGAATTTGCAATTCGGGAAGTTATTGCATGCCTTAAACTTTCCAAACCTCCCAATTCTAACAACAACATCTCCTCCGTCAAGCGGACACTTTTCTCCGGTTTTTTCAGGTTCTACCTCAATTTTCTTCTCCTCTTGAGCACTCTTAATATGTTTTTCAAAAGGTCCGTAAAATTCTCTTATTACAGGCACCCAGTCTTTTTTCCCTTGCGCAATTTCATCGAGCTGATCTTCCATTTGAGAAGTGAAGGGGATGTCATCGATTGAGGAAAAATTTTTAACAAGAAAATCGTTTACCAAGGTTCCTATCTGAGTAGGAATAAATCTTCCGTCTTCCTTTTCAACATAATATCTTGCGACAATGGTTGAGATAGTTGGAGCATAAGTTGATGGTCTTCCTATCCCATGCTTTTCAAGCGCTGCAATTAAAGAAGCCTCGTTATATCGTGGCGGTGGAGAAGTCTTATGAGCTGAAGTATTTATCTCAGAAATTTCAAGTTCTTCTCCCTTTGTCAGTTCGGGAATAATTTGCTCCCCATCCTCATAAAACCAAACCTTTAAAAATCCGTCAAACTTCATAACTCTTCCGTTTGCCTGAGCCGTATATGTTCGGGCGCCATTTGAGGCTTTTGCTTCCACTTTGGTAGATAGAAAAACGGCATCAGTCATCTGGGAAGCAAGAGCTCTTTTGTAAATAAGGTCATATAGTTTCGCAAAGTCCTTTCCTAATTTCTGCTCCGGCAGATATTTTTTCCCGAATTTTTTTTCTATATAATTCCTTGTTTCCGAAACGAATGCCGAAGACAGGCTATAGGAGTCTGTTCGATGATAAGTTATAAATCCTTCTTCATATAATCTCTGGGCAATGCCCATGGTTCTTTTACTTGAAAACCCGAGTCTTCTCGATGCTTCTTGGGCCAGCGCAGAGGTTGTCAAAGGCGGGTATGCAGATCGTTTTGTTTCTTTTTGAACGACATCCGAAACAACGAATTGTTTTTTCCCAATATCCCTTTTTAAAGCTATTGCATCTTCTTCATTCAGGCTGGTTTTGGCGTACTTATAATCTCCGTCATAAAGTTTTAAAACTTGGGTTTTCTCAATTGGTTTTTCATCTACCTTTGTAAGTTCAAATGCAATATTCCGCTCGTCACCTTTCTTTCTTAAAACCAAAAATATTCTATAGAATTCTTGAGTTTTGAACTTTTCAATTTCCCTTTCCCTCTCAACAATTAGTCTTACCGCGATGGACTGTACTCGTCCTGCCGACAAACCTTTTTTAATCTTCATCCAAAGAATTGGGGAGAGTTCATACCCTACAATCCTGTCCAAAACCCTTCTTCCCGTCTGGGCGGAGACTAAATTTTGGTCTATATCTTTTGGATGTTCAAGAGCCTCACTTATTGCGGCAGGTGTAATTTCATGAAAGATAATTCTTTCAAAAGCTACGCTTTTTTTTGCCTCAGCTTTTAATATATATTTTAGATGATATGCAATTGCTTCTCCTTCGCGATCAGGGTCTGTTGCTAAAATAATTTTATCTACATCCTTAACTTCTTCTTTTAAGCCTTCGATTATTTTTCTTTTATCTTTTGGAATTACATATTGAGGTTCAAAATTATGTTCTAAATCCAGACCAAAATTTCCCTTTGGTAAATCCCGAATGTGCCCCATTGAAGCCTCAATTTTATATTTGCCCCCGAGAAATCGGGCCAATGTCTTTGCTTTGGTGGGAGATTCCACAAGTATCAAACTTTTCATAATACAAACCAGTATAACAGACCCGCCCAATTTTACCACTCACTTTTTTCCCGATGAACTACATTTGAGCAGGATTGGCGAGCAAGCTGAAGTTTTAGTCAAAATATAGGTCGGGTTGAGCTTTAATCTTTTCCCAGTTTACAGGTTTATAATTTAATAGGGCATAAGCGCCGATCATTGCCGCATTATCGGTAGCGAATTTTTTCTCAGGAGAAAAAATTTGCATTGATAATTTATTATTTATTATTGATTGTTCAAATGATTTTCGGAGAGTTTGGTTGGCGGAAACGCCGCCGCCAAGAAGAATAGTCCATGTTTTGTATAATTTTGCTGCTCGAATAGTTTTTTTGATCAAGACATCAAAAATTGCTTCCTGAACAGCATAACAAATATTACCAAGGTCTGTCACCCCGATCTCAGGGCTTAATCGATCTCTTTCTTCTTGAATAAATCTCGCGACTTCAGTTTTAAGTCCTGAAAATGAAAAGTCAAAATCTTCTGAATTAATTAGAGGACTTTGAAATTTCAAGGTTGAACCTTGAATTTTGTTCGCCCGCTTTTCAATTTCAGGGCCGGATGGATATGGAAGACCTAAGATTCTACCGATTTTGTCAAGAGCTTCTCCGGCGGCGTCATCCCGAGTCCCTCCCAGCCATTTAAAATTCGAATGAGATTTAAAATAAAGAAGATCGGTATGTCCTCCAGAGACAATCAACCCGATGAAGGGGAATTGGATATTGGAAATTTGAAATTTGAAATTTGAAATTTCGCCAATAAAATTGGCGTAGAGGTGGGCGAGAAGGTGGTGGACCGGAATTATTGGTTTGTTTAATGCAAAAGAAAGAGTTTTTGCAGTTTCAACTCCGACCAAAAGCGAGCCGATCAATCCGGGTCCGTGGGTCACGGCTATAGCGTCAATACTAGTTAAAATATGTTTTGCATATTTAAATTTATTCCCAGAGCTAAGTTTAGCTTTATTTTTTGATTCGATTAAAGCAGCCACAATTACCGGGATCATAAATTTTATTTGTTCGCGTGCTGCGCTCTCCGGTATTATTCCGCCTGTTTTAGCATGAAGAGAGGATGAAGTAGCTATGACATTGGATAAAACCTTAATTAATCCTTTTTCGTCTTTTTCAACAACCGCCGCGCCCGTTTCGTCACAGGATGTTTCGATAGCGAGAATTTTCATAGGGAATTATAAAATAGTTGAATAGTTAAAATGGCTGAATGGTTTAAAAACTATTGTAGCTATTATAGCCATGTAGCTATTTAAATATTTTTGAAGGTTATTTTAGAACCTTTTTTTATATTTAATTTTTTGGCTTGTCCCGCATTTAGCTCAAGCACAAAATTTGCAGGCTGAGAAGGTTTATATATGGTCAAATTTGCAGGATTATTTGCCGGAGGAACATTCTCAAATAAATCAACCACAGTATTTGCGTCAATAAAAATAATATCAAGAGGAAAATTTACTTCTTTCATCCAGAAAGAGTATTGGTCTTTTTTTTCAAAGACAAAAAGCATCCCGCGATCCGCTTCAAGATTTTTCCTTCCAGAGAGACCTCGAATTCTATCCTTATCGGATTTGGCCAGGATAAGATTTATTTTTTTGTCTCCTATTTGAGCTTCAGCGCTTTTACCAAATGGAATAGAGATATTTCCCCCGGAACGCATAATCGCAAGGAGCGCGACTGCAATAATAAGTCCTATATAAACAAAGACTAATTTTTTCATAATTTATTAATTCCCTGAGCAAGTTTGCTGCTGGCCAAGCCTTTTAATCTTGCAACAACCGTAACAATTTTTCCTCCAACACTTTCAGCGTACCCTTTCTTTACCTCAAAGATGGGATCATTTTCTGTTACCGCAATTATATCAGGTTCAATCTGTTTGACAAGTGTTTCGTAATCTATATCTTTTTTAAGATAGGGAAGACAGATAACATAATCAACGCTTGATAAATTTGAAAGAATAACGGCGCGATCTTTCTCTAGGTTAATCGGTTTGCCTTTACCTTTTAATTCTCTAACTTTTTGGTCATTTTCAAGAGCAACAACAAGAATACCCCCTTGCGATTTAGATCTTTTTAAAAATTCAATATGGCCTTTATGCAAAATATCAAAGCAACCGCCAACCAGCACAATCCGCTTGCCCATAGTTTTTAGTTGTTTTGTCAACGCTGGTGTTTGTTCGTAATTTATTATTCTACCCATAGAATTAATACTACCAATACAGTACCAATACTACCAATTTCCAATAATTCAACATTAGCTCTCATAATTCATTGAAATATTTGTAGTATTTGTGGCATTTGTAGTATTGGTAGTATTCATTATTCTTTTGTGCCTCTTATAAATATTGCTTGCCAAGCTCTATAGCTTGAAACAAATGTATCGGAAATAATGACTTTTCCTTCTTTGGTAACCGTTCTTGAAAATTGGGATCTTCCTCCGGGCGCAGCAAAATCTACCTGCTTAACAATTCCCTTCTGGAGATTCGGATCATCTTGATAAAGAGGTGCAGGCGCAGCCGATACATTGGTAATAATAGGTTTGGAGATCGACACTTGCCTGCCGTCCTTTTTTCCAAAAAGCGTAAATGTCAAGCTCATATTACTCGGGTCTACATAGCTTTGAATTAAAATATGCGTTCCGGTATCGTTTTTGAACTTTAAATCAACCGAGGGAGAAAAAACCGTAGCATCAAACCCCGGCGGAGAATCTTGTTCATAATAGCCAACCCTATAGGCGTGAGCATGTCTCTCGGTTATCGGCAGCCCGGAATTAAGAATGGCACGGAAAAGAGTAGTTGAAACCTGACAAACACCCCCGCCGTCACCAAGCACCGTTTTTCCGTTCTGGATAATATATGCTTCTTTGTAACCGGTGAATTTAGAAATATCACCCAATGCTTTATTGAAAGAGAATTCCTCATTTGGAGCAACTAAAATTCCACTTATTCGGGAGGCCGCAAGGAAAATATTATGAGCACGGTTGGGGATAGATCCAAAAAAAGTGGATTTTCCCTCGCCGATTATTTCTACAATTCCCAAATCATTTGCTTCTTTTGTTGTTACATTCGGCTCAGTTATTCTAATTGGAATATCTACTCTTGCTATGTTTGATTTTTTGTTCTTGATTAAATCCGGAATAGATTGACGCAATTTTCCTTCAAGCTCCTCAAAATTAATAGTTTTTCCATTGCTTGACTCACGAAACGCTACGACCCTGTTATTGCTAACCTTAAATTGCGCATCAACAGGCTCCTGGTAGATGGATTCTTGAATAGAGTCCAGCTCTTTTTCCAAAGACGCCCGGTTAAAAGTGTAAGAAGGGCTAAGAAACTCTCCGTTTATGTAAGAGGATAGTATTATGTAAGTATCGCTTAATAAATTTTTAGTCTTGGCAAGGTTTATGCTTTGTTCCTGGATAAGATTTATGTCATAACCAATATTTAAAGTTTTCGCAGAGACTGTAGCTTCAAGACCATCGGTGGCGAAGATAAAAGTATTCTTCCCAATAACTTCATTTTTCTCACTAAAGATCTTCTCAATTTCGGTTTTTGTTTTCTCTCCTATATAAACATTGTCAACAAAGACTCCAGGAATGACCCTATTTTTGTAGGTAAATTGGAAATAAAAAAGTACTGCGCTTGCAAGGAGAGCAGAAGACAAAACAAACCCCACAGCAAACCAGTAGGCGGAACGAACTGCATTATATAAAATTCCTTTTGGTAATTTAAATCTCATGGTGCTTTTCTTTGAAGTTCAAATATTATACTATAGAATCAGCGGAGGCGCGATCGGAGAGATTTATGGAGGAAAATATAAGTCAAGAAACGGAGTATCCTTTAGCTGAAGAAGCTCCACGAGGTTTTAATGCAAAAAAGATTATCAGTTTGATAATAGGATTTCTTGTTCTCGGAGGTTTAATTGCTACTTTTTTTGTTTTCATTTTGCCAAACTTTAACAAACCGCAAAAAACAACAGATGCTTCGTTGACTTACTGGGGAGCGTGGGAAAATCCCGCGAGCATTGAGGAGATTATTCAGGATTTTACGCGCCTGCACCCCAACATAAAAATTAAATACGAAAAGCAAGACATAAAAGCCTTGGGTAAATATTATGAAAGGCTCACCACAAGAATAAATAACGGAACAGGCCCTGATATTTTCCGATTTCATAACAGTTGGGTTACGGAGCTCAAGCCTTATTTGTTGCCTCTGCCTCAAGATGTAGTGAGTGAGACAGAACTTGACAGTAAATTTTATCCCGTGATTTCCGAGGATCTCAAGATTAGCGGAGCTTACTACGGTATCCCTATTCATTTTGACACATTATCTCTTTTTATAAATACACAGCTTTTAAGAGCGGGAGGTACAACAAATTATCCCGTTACATGGGAAGATTTAACAGCAATCGCAAGGAGTCTTACGGTTAAAGACTCAAATGGCAAGATTATGACTTCGGGTGTGGCTTTGGGAACATTTGATAATATAGTTCACAGCTCGGATATAATTTCCCTTCTTCTTATCCAAAACGGAGCCGATTTAAAAGATTTAAACGGCCCCAACAAACAAAATTCTATTGATGCCTTAGATTTCTACACCTCTTTTGCAAAGGGTGACGCAAGCATCTGGGATGGTTCTCTTGAGAACTCAAAGCTTGCCTTCGCAAAAGGAAGTCTTGCAATGTATTTTGGCTATTCATGGGACATTTTCGAAATAAAAACACTGAATCCAAATTTGGAATTTGTGGTAATATCCGTTCCTCGTTTGGGTTCATCGGAGAATGCAAGAGAAAATACCGTGGCCAGTTTTTGGGTGGAGGGAACTTCCGTTAAGACAAAATATTCAGAACAAGCTTTTGAATTTTTGAAATATTTAGGAAGCCGTGAGATTATGGAAAAACTTTACACTAAAACCTCAGGAGTAAGACTTTTTGGAGAACTCTATCCGAGATCCGATATGGCAGATTTGCTCAAGTCTAATTCACTTGTATATCCCTTTGTCCAGCAAGGGCAAAACGCAAGGTCTACCATTTTTTCATCCGACACTTATGATGAAGCGATGGTAGATTCCCTTAATTCCTATCTTGGCAACGCAATAAGATCTATAGTTGATGATAATGGTTCGGCACAAAGCGCTATTGAAACTTTAAGCGTCGGGGTGTCCGAGGTCATGGGAAGATATGAAGAAACACAGAGTAAATAAATTAGAAGAATCAGTAATTAAAACTCTTTCTTATGCAGATGTTTTTGATTTTCCGATGAAGCCTTCGGAGATTTGGAAATTTCTTATCGGAGCTAAAATTCAGGAAAATGAATTCTATAGGAAACTTAAGAAAATACTCAAAAAAGGATTAATTAGAAGACGGGGTAAATATCTTTTTCTTCATGGGAGAGCCGTGTTATATTCTCTGAGAATCCAAAGAAAAAAGGAAAGCATTAAAAAATTGAAAATGGCAAAAAGAGTTTCCGGGCTTTTAGCGCTTATCCCTTCAGTAAGGTTAATTGGAATAAGCGGCAGCTTATCAATGAATAATTCAAACCCGGAAGACGATATCGATTTGTTTATAGTTTCCGCTAAAAACACAATGTGGCTTACAAGATTTTGTGTAAACTTAGTTCTTCTTCTTTTGAGCAGAAAAAGGAAAAGAGAGGAAATTTTGGCACAAGATCAAATTTGTCCAAATATGTTTTTAGCCCAAGACCACCTTGTTATTCCGGTAGGCAAGCAGAATATTTTCTCAGCCCATGAAGTTGTCCAGCTAAGGGTTTTAGTTAATAAGAAAAAAACCCATGAAAGATTTTTAGCAGAAAATAAATGGGTTTTAAAATTTCTTCCAAATTCATTTGAGCCTCAACCAATTTCTTCCGGCTTTTGCTTTATGAATCAGTTAGCTATCCCCATGGACAGAATTTTCTTTTTAGCGCAGTTTTTTTACATGAAAAACAGGATAACTACGGAGGAGATTGGTAGAAGCTTTGCAAGATTTCATCCCAAGGACAAGAGCAATTTTATACGGCAGATTTATAGATTGAGATATGAAACTTACCTAAATTTCGCGAGAAAACTTTCAAGAAGAAGTATCTCAAAAACAGGATCTTTTGCCTCAATAAATACTCCAGGATATTGACATACCAGCTTGCATTTTGTATATATAACTGATAAAATTAGTAATTCCCCCGGACAAAGTTTTCCCGAGGGAATTTTATTAATCAAATGGATAAGAAAGCAGTATATGTAACAAAAGAAGGTTTAGAAGAATTAAGGCATGAGCTTGAGGAGTTAAGTAAAGTAAAAAGACATGATGTTCTTGAACGGGTATCTCAGGCAAGGTCAATGGGAGATCTGGCTGAAAATTCAGAATACACGGCCGCAAAAGAAGAGCTTTCCTTAATTGACGGGAGAATCGAAGAATTAACGGAAATTATAAAGCACGCAAATCTGATCGAAGAAAATCATGCAAGAGGTAGAAACGCAACCGTTGCCTTGGGATCTCTTATAACTTTGTCCGTGAATGGAAAAAAGGAGCTTTTCACCTTGGTTGGTGAATGGGAAGCAGATCCCAAAGAGAAAAAAATATCACATGAATCACCTCTCGGGAAAGCATTGATTGGTAAAGCCATTGGAGACAAAGTTGAAGTTGAAGCTCCTGTAGGGAAGGTAGTCTATACGGTTGTTGGAATCAATTAATATCTCAAAAATTTAGCTACAGAAATATCCGAGAAGCCCTTCGATCTAACTCAAGGCAGGTAACCCTTTAAAGAGGGATTGATCTTCGGATTAATCATTTAACCCCTCAATGAGGTTTTTTTCGTTTATAATAAGGATATATGTTTTGGGCCGATAAATTATTGGAAAACCGAAAAGGCAAAGAAATCATAAATGATTCCTGGACGCCATCAGGAATAATTCATATGGGAGGCCCCAAAGGGCCGGTGCTTCATGATGTTTTATTCAGAGTCTTAAAAGAAAGAAAAGCGGATGTTTCCTATATGTTCGGTTTTGACGATGTTGATCCGATCGATGGTTTGCCTGCCGATTTACTTTCCTCCCATTCAAAATACATGGGCGTTCCGTTGTTTCTTGCTCCATCTCCCGACGGCGCGGGTTCATTCGGAGATTATTTTGGCAACATAATGAGAAAAGCTTTTGGACTACTTGATGTACAAGCAGAAATTTATAAAACGAGCGAACTTTACAAAAATGGGACATTTAATAAAGCGATAAGTTTTGTTTTGGATCACGCGCGCCAGATCGCGAAAGTTTATGAGGAGATTTACAAAAAGGAGGTAGAACAGCCTTGGTTTCCTCTTCAGGTGATATGTCCAAACTGCGGAAAGTTGGGCACAACAAAAGTTACTTCATGGGATGGGGAAAAGGTAGGCTTTTCATGCGAACCTGATTTGGTCAAATGGGCTCAGGGATGTGGAACAAAAGGAGAAATTTCTCCTTTTAACGGAACAGGAAAAATGCCTTATAAAGTTGAGTGGCCTTCAAAGTGGTGGACATACGGCGTAACGATTGAAGGTGCGGGAAAGGACCATATGTCGGCAGGTGGAACGCACGATGTTGCAGCAAAAATTTATAAAGATGTATTTAAAAAAGAGATCCCTTTCGGTTTTTCTTATGAACATTTTCTTTCCCACGGCAGAAAAATGTCCTCATCAAAAGGGATCGGAGTAACAGCAGAGGAGTTATTAAAAGTTTTGCCCTCTCAAATTTATCGATTTTTACTAATTAAAACTCCTCCAAATCAAGCAATCGAGTTCACGCCTTTCGGCACCGATCTAATTCCGAAACTTTATGATGATTATCAAAAAGCTTCCGAAGCGTATTTTTCCAAAAAGGGAGATGATTTAAGTCGGGCTTTTGAGCTTTCTCAAATCGGAGGAATAAAAAAACCACCAAGCGTTCGCTTCTCTGTTCTTGCCCAATGGGTGCAGATGCCTAATATGGAAGGAGAGATTAGAAAGGAAGGAGCGGAAGTTTGGGCAAAGTATGCAAGGGTCTGGATAGAAAAATATGCTCCCGAATCGGAAAGGTTTTTGATTCAAAAAGAAACACCACCGGAGGTTAAAAGTTTAAATACAACCCAAAAGGAATATCTTAAAAAAGTTGCAGATTTAGTTTCAAAGGATTTAAATGCTGAAGATTTCCAAACTAAAATTTATGAAATTGCAAAGGAAATGAATATTTCATCCAAGGATGCTTTTGCTGCAATTTACATCGCGCTACTCGGAAAAGATCACGGCCCAAAGGCCGCTTGGCTCATCTCCTCTCTTGATAAAGATTTCGTAACTGAGAGGTTTAGAAAAATTTAGCCTTCTTTTTTTAATTTAAAATAATAAAACTGAAGAAATCCGATAAGCAGAGGGAAAACAGGAACAAAAAGGATCCAGTTTTTGGCTATCTCAGGACTGTTCTCTCTGGTCAAAAAAATTAAGAGAATTAAATAAGTGATAATTCTTCCCACTCCCAAAGCGCTATCTCTTTCTACTAAAAAGTGATATTTTTCTTTCCAGTTTGTTTTTGTTTCATCAATTACATCATAAATTAATTTAGCGGTCTGAATATTTAAGAGCGGGAGAAAAATATTATTTATAAATATCAAAGAAAAAAGTCCTATGAGATTTTGCTGTAGTCCAAAAATCAGTAATCCTAAGAAACCTAAAATAGAACCAATCAGATATGAATCTTTATTCTTCTTTATTATTTTAATTGCTAAAAGATTTGCTAGGGCGTAAGTTGCCGCAGATAAGAAATTTACAAAACCCAAATTAACTTCTTCCTTAACTATTAAAAAAATTAATACTGCGGCAAATGAATTAAACGATACATCATACAAGCCATAAAAAAATTGCTGGCTAAGAACTATCCTCCATGAAGAAGTCCTCTTGTGCTCGAGTATATCTTTAATTGAAAAAGATACGCCTGATTGTTTTATAAAATCCTTTAATGATAAAAAAATGTAGAAGAACAAAATAGCAACAATTAAAAAAACCAGATTATAGCCAAGCTCTTTTGTCCTAATAATCCCAAAGTAAGATATAATTCCTCCGGCAATTAACGGAGCAGTTGAAGTAGCTGAATTAACCAAAAAATTTTGCTTACCGAAATATTCATTTCTTGATTCTGTTCGGGTTGAAATATATTGAGTCAAATTGTACCCTGGCCAAAAAGTTCCATGCCCTATCCCGCCTAAAATTCCAAGTACAACTATATAATCGAGAGATCTTTCTCTTAATATAAATATGGAAAAATAAAGCATCCCAAGGAAAAGAAGACCTGTTTTGACCAGAAAAATTTGAGAATAGTATTTAAGGAAGTATCCCGAAGCAATATAGAGGATAAAAAGGACACTTAGAGATACCATTCCGTATTCAGCGATTGCCCTAAAGCCCCCAAGTTTAAATAGATAAACATTTAAAAATATGCCGGAGAATGATATTGTAAAATAAAATATACCGATGGTTTTTAAGAGCAGCTTCTCATCTCTTGACATATTTTTATTATAATAAACGAATGAAAAAATTGTTAGTCGCAACAAAAAATCCCGGCAAGTTTGGCGAGATAAAAAATTTCTTAGCCGATTTACCAATTGAAGTTGCCTCGCTTTCCGATTTGAAAATTCAGGAAGATGTTGAAGAAACAGGAAAAAGTTATGCTGAAAATGCAAAGAAAAAAGCCCTCTTTTTTGCAAAAAAGTCGGAACTTCCGACTTTGGCCGATGACAGCGGGATAGAAATAGAGGCATTGGGAAGAAAGCCTGGAAAAAATACCAGAAGATGGCTCGGATATGAAATGACAGATGAGGAAATTATCAGCCATCTATATAAGATTTCAAAAGAACTCGGGAGGAATCGGAGGGCTCATTTTATTTCAACTGTCTGTTTGGCGCTTCCAAACGGTCAATTTTTTTTAGAAACAGGTGATACACAAGGAATAATTGCGGAAAAACCTTCGACAAAAAGAACTAAAGGTTATCCCTTCCGATCATTCTTTTATTTAGAGCCAATAAAGAAGTTTTTTTTCGAAGACAACTTAACAGATGAGGAGCAGAAGTTGTATAATCACAGATATAAAGCAATTAGTAAGTTAAAACCGATAATTAAGAAAGTATTGAGTATTTAGTATCCAGTATTCAGTATGTTAGACATAAAATTTATTCGGGAAAATCCGGACAAAGTCTCACAAGGCGCAAAAAATAAAAATATAGAGGTTCCGATTGAGGAGATTTTAAGACTTGATGAGGAATATCGAGAATTATCACATACTCTTCAAGAACTTTATGCTCAAAGAAACCGTATAGCAAAAGAGCGTGATATTGAAGGCGGACGGGAAATAAAGGCCGAAGTCGATTCCAAAGAAGATCAACTTAGAAAAATTAAAGAAGAAAAAGGTCGGTCGCGACGAATCGGAAAATGAGGTTATTCGAAAAAATGATACGCCCCGAAAATTTGATTTCAAACCTCGTGATCATGTAGAACTTGGAGAAATTCTAGATATTATAGACATTGAGCGAGCGGCAAAAGTATCCGGTGCAAGATTCGCATACCTTAAGAATGAAGGGGTTTTGCTTGAGTTTGCGTTAACTCAATTTGCCATTGATACTTTAATAAAGGAAGGTTTTATCCCCGTAATTCCACCGGAGCTAATAAAGACCGAAATAATGAAAAAGCTTGGATATATGGAAAACGGAGGAGATGAAGACATGTTCCACATAGAAAAAGATGGCTTAACCCTTGTTGGAACAGCCGAACACTCAATTGTCCCTATGCATATGGATGAAACACTCTCTGTCCATTCCTTACCTAAGAGATATGTTGGGTTTTCAAGCTCTTTTCGGAGAGAAGCCGGATCTTACGGGAAAGACACAAGGGGAATTTTAAGAGTCCATCAATTCGATAAGGTAGAAATGGTTTCTTTTACAACCAGTGAGAAAGACGATTCCGAACAAGAATATTTGTTATCTCTTGAAGAGAAGTTTTTTCAAGCCTTAGAACTTCCCTATCAAGTAGTTAAGATGTGTAGTGGTGATTTAGGGTTTCCTGTTGCCAGAAAGTACGACATAGAAGCATGGATTCCGACGCAAGAAAAATA
>Ga0075679_138_pt2 | contig 11572 bp, 15 predicted proteins | sample RifGroA2_FD_68248 | JGI IMG/M metagenome (GOLD analysis project Ga0075679, IMG submission 68248) | Microgenomates (Levybacteria) bacterium GW2011_GWA2_40_16
CCGACAACCGTAAAAAAAGTTTCCCCCGCTTGCGACATTAAATTATTATATAAATTTTTCACCCGAACGCAAACATAAAGCTAGAAATGGGCAACTTTTCCGCGGCCGCGGAAAAGTTGTCAAATCGACGAAAATTTTCCTCCCGAGTTTTTAACCAATCCTTTTAGTTCCATTTCTGAAAGAATTATTGACAATTTTCCGATTGGGATTTTCGTCATTCTCGAAATCTCATCAATCGTTAATCCCTCATATTCGATTGCTCCAAGAATTTTCCTCTCCTCTCTTGATATCTTAAATTTTTTAAATGTCCCGATGATAGTTTTCATACGGGATCCCGCACGAATGAAATTCGTCGGGATATTTTTTATATTTAATGATTCCAGAATATCTTCCGCCGAACTTACCAATACCGCTCCCTCTTTCAATAATTTTGATGTGCCGTCCGACATTCTGGAGGTTATCGGCCCGGGAACCGCAAACACTGTTCTTCCCTGCGAGGCCGCGTTTGACGCGGTAATTAAAGAACCGGAATCCTTACCTGCTTCTGTCACGAGAACTGCTAAACTTATGCCTGCAATAATTCTATTTCTGGCCGGAAAAGTCCCTTTATTGGCTAACATACCGAGAGGATATTCGGAAATGATTAATCCTCCTGAATCAAGGATCTCCTCGTATAAATTTTGATTTTCCCGCGGATAAGGACAATCTACCCCACACCCCAAAACCGCAATCGTCGACCCTTTTGGCAAGCTTGGCAAGGGTACCCCTTGCCATTTGACTTGACAGTCGATGGCTGTTTTATGAGCTATTCCGTCAACCCCCAGTGCCATACCCGATGCGATAATAAAACCTGCCGAACTGAGTGAGGAAACTAAATCTTCGGTTACCTGTTTTCCGTATGAGGTAATTTTTCTTGTTCCGACAACTCCGATAATATTTTCTGCAAAAAGCAGATTTTTATTTCCCTTTGCAAACAAAACAATTGGCGCATCGGACAATTCCAGAAGTTTTTTAGGATATTCTTTTTCAAATTGCGCAATTATTTCGACTTTTGTTTTTTTAAGCTTTTCCAAATATTGTTTACAATCAAGTTTTTTTCTGAAAAGATCAAATTTTGCAAAAACTTTCTCCCCCACTCCTGCTTTTTTGAAATCGTCCTCTGCTCGCTTCCAGGCTTTTTCTGCCGAACCAAAAATCTCAAGTAATTTCTTAAATCTTTTCGGACCAATAGGAGATAATGAAAAAGAAAGGTAAAAATCTTTTTCCATAAAAATAGAATACCACAGTTTCGTTTGATTTCGTCCGGTGCGCTTCCGAGCAATCCGGCGCTTCTTCTTTCAAATCTCTTACCCTGCTAATAATTTTTTTTAATCATAAAGAATTATATTTGGTAGTAAAGGAGTTTTTTAAAAATGGACAATCATAGTTATCACGGACATTCATCCGGCTCGGAAATGGGATTTTTGCTGGGAGGTATGCTGCTGGCAATTGTTCTTTTTCTTTTATTTTATTTTATTTAATGTGTGAACGGACTTGTAACAAAGAGGTGAATCAGAAATAGTTATGGATAATACTTGGAAACCATTGGAAGGTAATCCCTTATCAAGAATTTTCTTAATAGAATTCGGGGTTTTGATATTGTTTATCCTGCTCTCTTTTCTGGTTTTTGGTTTTGGTTATGGAGAGCAAAGTCAGGGAAGACAGCAAATTTCCTATCCGGGGGTAATAAATTTAGGAAGATAAACCTTAAAATTTTTCCTTGACAAGCACCATTGTAGGTGAAATACTTGATTTGTGGAAGAAAACAATCAAAACACGAATATATCAAACAATCCGCCAGTTCAAACTTCGCCAACCGAACAAATACCTGCAAGTCCCCCTCCACCGACTAAACCCAAATTTAAACTCCCGATTTTAATTTCGATTATTGTGTTTTTAATAGTAATTGGAATAGCTTCTTTATATTTTCTTGTTTTGAACAAAACCGAACAAAAAGCCTGCACGCAGGAGGTAAAAATTTGCCCTGATGGTTCGGCGGTTGGCCGAACCGGACCAAATTGTGAATTTGCCCCCTGCCCTCCGGGCCAGAGGCCCTCTGGGCCGGTGGCCCCCGATCCCACCGCCACCTGGAAAACCTTTGAAAATAATTATGGTAGCTTTTCATTGAAATTACCTGAAGATATGAAGGCTATAGGAGTCGGAATAGACCCACCAAAAGCTGAAGAAGCGAATGAAGTGATTATTTGCGAGGAGTGCGATCAGTCATTTGACCCAAGCAATACTCCTTTGATCGAGCTTAGAATAACTGAACTCAAAAACACTGTCTACAAAGACACGCCCCCGCAAGAGATTGCAAAGCAAAATTATGAAAGCAATATTGCTAATAAGAATAATACAAAGTCGGTAATAAGAAACTTTCAAGAAATCACCTTCTCCGGCGAAACAGCATATACTTATACATTGAACAGCTCAGGATACAGCGGGAAATACGAAGGCTTTATAATGCCGTTAGGAACAAATAGAATTATAGAGATTGAGCGCAATGGATTTTATTATCTAATTGTATATTCCGAAAATTCTGTCTTTGACCAAATCCTCTCAGCCTTTAGATTCACTAACTAATTTTCTGGAGGTAATCTGAGGAATTCTTCAATTCGCTCTATTCTTTTTCGAAGTTCTACGTATTCACGATCAAAATATGAAATTATCACCTTTACATCTTTACGCGTTTGTGCAACATCTTTCTTAATGTCTTTAACGTCTTTTTGTGTTTGCGTCAAGCCTTTATTCAAGCCCGAAACGTCTACTTTCAAACCTGAAACATCTTTCTTCAAATCCGAAACGTCCACTTTCAAGCCTGAAACATCTGTCTTTAAATCCGAAACATCTTTCTTCAAATCCGAAACGTCCACTTTCACTTTCAAGCCCGAAACATCTTTCTTCAAATCCGAAACGTCTACTTGTACGGGGTTGAATATCTTTTGTATTTGTTTTAGGTCATTTTGGCTTAACATAGATTAAAAGAATACAACAATAATTTTAATAAAACAATAACTATTTTTTTTCGAAATAATCGATTAGGATTTTTTTGGCGATGGGGCCGGCAACAGATGAGCCTTCCCCTGAATTTTCCACCAAAACCGTTATAGCTATTTCCGGTTTATAAAACGGCGCAAAAAGAGTTATCCACGCATGCGGCTTAGTTTCTTTGTCGCCAACCTCTGCTGTTCCCGTCTTACACGCAATCTTTATTTTGGTCATTTTAGCAGAGCTTGTCGCATCGTCTTCAATAAAATCCTTTCCATCAATAGGCAGTCTTTCGTTTTTAACTTTAAAATCAAACAAAGGCCATGCCACCCCTCCTGTTTCGCAGGATTGCCGCATACCCTCCCTAACTAAATCGATATATTGTTTATCTACAAGTTTTTTATTTTTTATTTTTAATTTTTTATTTTTGAAAAGATGTGGCTCATATAAAGTACCTCCATTGGCAAAAGCTGCCGTCATCATATTGATCTGCAGGGGCGAAGTCAGCAGATACCCCTGTCCAATCCCATAATTATATGTGTCTCCAAGATACCACTGCTCGCCAATCGTTTTTTCTTTCCATGAAGGAGAAGGAACTGTCCCTTGAATTTCTCCCGGAAGATCAATTCCCAATTTCTTCCCCAGTCCAAATTTATTGGCGTAAGAAGAGATGGTATCTACTCCTGTACGCTCGCCTGTTTTATAGAAAAATATATCATTTGAGCGCTTAATAGCTCGTACAACATCAAGGCTTCCTTCAGTTTTTCCATACTGCAGAAAATACCAGTTCCCAAAAGAAAAACTCCCGACACGCAAAATTCCCGTATCTTCAATAATTGTCGAAGACTTTATTGCTCCGCTTTCAAGCCCTGCAATCGCTGTTACAAGCTTAAAAGTTGATCCCGGAGGATAAGAGCCGGATATGGCACGATTCAGGAGGGGCTGTTTTTCGGAATCATTTAAAATGCTCTCCCGATATTTATATTCACCCGGAGCTTCATAGCTTTCATCATGGGTAAAAACATTGGGATCAAAAGAAGGTTTTGAATATAAGGCCAAAATCGCACCGTTTCTAGGGTCGGAAACTACCGCCGCTCCGCGCGTATAATCTGAAAAAGCATCATGAACAGCCTTTTGAATATCAAGATCTAAAGTTGTTCTAAGGTTTTCGCCTGCAGTTGGTTCTTGTTTCCCAAGCTCTCTTATGAATTTTCCTTCCGAATCCACCTCTGAAAGTTTTTTTCCATTTTTTCCATGAAGCATTTTTTCATACTCTGCCTCAAGACCAATTTTCCCGACAAAATCGGATATGCCATATTCTGAAAAACCGGGAAGGATTATCTCATCTTCTGAAACCTGTCCCAAGAAACCCAAGACATGAGCAAAAACATCTTTATATAAATATTCTCTTTGTATATCGTTTTCGACAGGCTTACCCGCGGATATAAGCTTTAAAGCCTCATCTCTTGAGAGCCTTTTGACCTTTTCTCCCTCAGGAATTTTAAATGAAGGACTATTTGCAACCAAAGGTTTGTCTCTCCGATCATATATGATTCCGCGGGGAGCGGCCAATACTTCAGTCCTTGTCCTGTTTTCATCCGAAAGATTTGAATAATAATCTCCTCTTAAAATCTGCACATAAAAAAGCCGCAAAATAATAATTGTCGAGAACAAAATCAGGAAAAGAATGGGAAAGAGGGATAATATTTCAAAAGAAATAAAATTTCCAAAGTTTTTTTTCCTGCCAATTTTTTCCGATGAAACATAATCAAAAAATGCAGGACCAATCTTTACCATAAATACATACGCTCAGAATGACAATCGCATTGGCCTATTTTTACCATAAGAGTCGGGTTTTAAGAAAATAAGAAAGAGAAAACCAAATGCTCCCGAAAATCAAAAAATATATTAGGAGATTATCGCTATATGAAGCAAAATTTGCAAAAACAAAAGAGGAAAAAAATAAAATTAAAAGATTAATTCTGAAATCCCTTACTTCAAAAACGCGCTTTATAAAAACCAAAACAATAAAGGAGCTGATGATTATAATGGGAGTTAAACCTACGGTGTTGACTTTGAGAATATCAAGAAGTATCCCTGCAACAAAGACAAGAATAAGTGTTTTTAAATCCGGGAAAAGCATGAACGATAAAATTGAAACGATAAAAAGGAAAGGAAGAGCCAAGATTGCGGTTTCAAAAAACAATGACGCAAGAATCAATAAAACTAAAATTAATCTTAAATTCATTAGACGGATAAAAGTATAAAAACCAGATTAAGTTTCGAAAATGAAACAAGAGCCTCAATTTTTGCCGTCTGGAATGGAAGGCTTTCGTTTTTGTTAACCGAATTGACGCGGCCAATAATAAAATCGGGAGGAACACCAAAGCCCTTTTCATTTATTTCTCCTTTTGTCAGAATTAATTCTCCGGGAGTTATTTTTTCATTGACATGCACACGGTCCAACAAAATGAAATCCTCCACTCCTCTTGTTACCCCGGGGACATTCCCCTCTGCTGTTTTTCCAAGAACTGAAAATTTTTCATTTAAAGGTAGTATTACTTGCGAATAAGAAGGGGAAACTTGAATTATTTTGCCAACTAGATTGTTTTGTAAAACAACCGCCATTCCCACTTTGACTCCATGTCTTTGCCCGCGATCAATAATTAAAGAGACCGGACTGGAAAATCTTCCCAGGAATCCGATCACGCGAGCCGGCAAAAGATTGAACTTTTTTGTTTCCGCCGTCTCAAATTGGCTTCTCAAAGCTTCATTGTCACCTTTCAATCTTTGAAATTCAATTAGTTTTTCAGAAAGCCTTGTGTTTTCTTCCTTAATTTTACGAAGTTCTGCTCCATCCCCCCGGCTTATAAAAACCCTCAAATCGTAAAGAAGGGCTTTTGGCGGGGAAAAAACCGTTTGCGTAACATTTGAAAGAAATTTTACTGCCGGAAAATCATTATTTAAGAAAATCAAAATTGATGCAAATAAAAAAACAGCAAGAAGGATTAGAGGCTGCTTTTTCATATGATCTATTCTAGCGCTAAGCTTTAAAAATTACAAATATGGTTAGGCTCGCCGAAATAACAAAAAGACAATGCTTTATTGCTTCGGCTTCGCGAAGATTAGGAGTCTTTTCCAATCCGTCCCCGGGGGCCAGCAGGTTTGAAGAATTATCCGCTCTCCCGTACCAAGCGCCGCGTCAACAAAATCTACTTCTTTTGCCTCAACAATTTTCTTATCATAAACAGTGTAATTATACCTTTTACCTTTAAAGAATATATAAATTTCGTCTCCCGCCTCAAGTTCTTTTAAAAGGTAAAAAACCGCGTTATAGCGCCCCACATTCCAGAAATTGTCGGCCGAGTGGGCAAAAAGATAAGTTGTACCGTTTATTCCCGGGTACGCCGTGCCTTTTGCATGGGCAATTGCCAGGGATCAAGACTTGTTCTTTTGAGTTTGAGAGCACATCACGCAACAGACTTGGGGAGGAAGGTTTGGTTTGTTCCTGATCTTGATACTTTCGCGCCAATTTTCCAAGCTCGGTCTCTTGAGAAGCTACATCATCGGCTAAAGAATAACTTATTCCCCGGGCGCGAGAAACCCTCCATGAAGCTTCATAATACAACGCAGGCCCAAATGTCGCGATAAAAGCAAAAATAGTGAATAAGACCAGAAAATTACCCACGGTGCGCAGGATCAAATATTTTAAAACTTCTCGCCTCACAAGTTTAGTATACAGCAGAAACAAAAAACAAAACTTCTTTTTTAGTTTGTCTTAGTTTTTCTCTCGGCTAAAAAAAGAAATATAAGAATTAGAAGAAAGGCGGTCAAGGACATCAGGGGAATTGTTATGTAGCCAAAAAGCTCTATTTGTTTTGTTGTACAAGAAACCGCATCGCTGGCACAAGGCAGAGCAAGAGCCGGCGCCGTCTGAAGAATGTAATGATAAATTGCAATTATCGAACCGATTGCCGCAAGAGGAATAACATATTTTTTAACTCCCGCATCTTCCTTAATAAGAGCAACACCCAAAATAATTGGGAGCGGGAACATAAAAATCCTCTGAAACCAGCAGAGTCTGCATGGAGGAATCTGAGCAATTTCTGATAAAAAAAGGCTCCCTATTGTTGCGATTACCGAAACAAGGAATGCAAAAGTAATCGAGTTGTAAGAAATAAAATTAAAGAAAGGTTTAAGTCTTTTAATTTTTCTATTCGTTTGAAACAACGCAAACAGCAAAATGAGGAGAATGAGCAAAATTTGACCTGCTATTACTCCTGCCCCTGATAAATTCAAAATAACATCAATTGCTTCTCTTGTCATTTCCTTATCTTATTTCAATTCCTGATCTATAATCTTTTTGAAATCCTCGATTGTACGAGGATTTTCAATCTTCTTCCCGTTTAGGAAAAAGGTGGGGGTTGCATTGACGCCGTTGCTTATTCCCTCTTCCTGATTCTTTGTTATTTTTTCCTCAAGATCATTTCTATCATAATCTTTATTAAATTTTTCAAGATCAATATTAAGCGCTTCAGCATATGAAATGAATTTGTCTTTTGCTTGCCCTCCCGGCAGTTCTGACCATTCTGATTGCTTATCATAGAGCAAATCATGCATTTTAAAGAATTTCCCTTGTTGTCCCGCCGCTTCTGCTGCTTTTGCTGCGGGCGTGGCATTGGCATGAATAGAAGTTAAAGGAAAATGTTTGTATACAAATTTTATTCGGCCATCATAGGCACTAAGAATTTCTTTTATAATCGGATGGTAGGCTTTGCAAGCCGGACACTGAAAGTCCGCAAACTCAACAAGAGTGATTTTGGCATTTTGAGGTCCTTTAGCCTGCCCTAAATCTGATAAAACAGCGGGTTTTGAATTTGAGGATTTTGCAAGGAAAACGAGGAACGAAAAAAAGGCAAGAAACAAAATGGAAGAAATCCCAATGACGATCCATTTTATCGTATTTTGCCTACCTTTGTCTTTTGCCTGATCAAGCTTCTCAAGCTTTCTCATCTGTTTCATCTCTTTTTTTGTCAAAAGCCTATTCTGATCCATGAACTATATTATCTTTAATAAGAGGGGTTAAGTCAATTGTTTTTTTTGTGTTTGATCATAGGGCGGGTATTTAGTAAAATATTTAAGTTCGTTCGATCCGCCCCCGTAGCTTAACGGATAAAGCAGGCCCGTCCTAAGGGCAAGACTGGAGGTTCGATTCCTCTCGGGGGTACTATAGAAATATTAAATATCAAAAATAAAATATAAAAGATTTTGTGTTCGCAGTAATTGCCAGGGTATAGCGCGGTGGCCCCGTAAAATTTTCGGAGTGTAGTGAACCGGTATCACGCTGCGTTCGGGACGCAGAGCAACTGGGTTCGATTCCCAGCACTCCGACAGAAAATTTGTACGGGGTTCGGGACCGTGAGGTCGGCAGTTCAAATCTGCCATCCCCGACTCACAAATAATTGACACAAATAATTTTTCTTGTTAATCTATATCTGCAAAAATGGCTGTTGGAAAAAAGGTCGTAAAAAAAGTAAAGGCAAATAAAAAAATCGTTAAATCAGCGAAAAAAAGACTCATTCGAGTTCGTGGGAAAAAACAAAACAAACTACTTTCCTTTTTAATTGGTATCTTTACGGTATTGTTTATTGCTTTCTTAATCTTTCAATACGCCCGGCAGAATAATTACAAAGAAGTCTTGGGCAAACAAACGCATTCGCCGGCCGGCGAACTCAAGCAAACTTCTGAATTTAAAAATATCCGCTAGCCTCGAGCGCTTAACCCTTGACAATATTCTTGTAGTTGTGATACAAATTATCACCCATGGCAACGGAGCAAGAATCAGGGATAATTGGTAAACCCCACCCCCACGACCACGCGAATGGGGCATTGGAGAATAACGAACGGAACATTGCGGTGCGGGGTAAAAACGAGGGTTTAGATTTTCAGCAGCAATATGATCTTCTCCCTTGGATTCGAGTACCCTCATTAGAAGAAAAGGGCGCTCTGAAGAAAAGGGGAATAATTTTTCTTCCGGCAGGCACACAATCATTGGATCAGATGACCTCGGAAGATCCGGGCTATTTCAAGAGTAATACGCCAAAATATCTGATTGTCAGACCCCTGTTAATGGAGTATGTTTTACCTGCTCCAATATGGGTTGGCTTAAATCCGGAGCAGCCGGCAATCCCATGCAGTTTTAATAAATCTCAAAAGGAACAGCTTGGGATAATTCAGGATCTTTCATGGAATTTACAACAAGAGTTTCCGGATGCGCGCGCAGTAATACTACCTGCCGTAGCCCTTGCTCTGATAGACAGGGCTTATTTTGAACAGACCGGCCAGCCGCTATTTAAAAATTTTTATGCCAGAGCGCTTGATCAAGTCTCCGGGTTGAGCGCCGCGCATGTTGGTCGAGATGATCATCCTGATGCCCGGCTGAATGTTCATGAGTGGGCTACCGGCCTTGGTTTTGCCAATATTGCCGCGGCTCTCACGATAGTATTTATCCAAAAACAGGGCGCGGGGGATCAGACCATTTCGTCCGATCTCCTGTAGGCGTGGATATCCCCGGGGGTAAACCATAGGTTTTTCTCAAAATTTGCCTCCTCGATTGAACCCGAAATATGGAGTAAGTTTGAAACTCCCCGCTTCTCATCATTCGCGTAGGCCGCGGAATCTGTTGAGAAGTCGCCCCGGATTGTTCCGGCGGGGGCCGCAACGGGCATTGTTGGACCGGCCATATTTATTACATTTTCAACCGCGTGTCTTCCTTCAAGAAGTATTGCGATAACCGGCCCTGATGAAACATAATCCAAAAGCCATCCGACAACCATTTTACCTAATTCCATAGGGTTATCCGTTCCCAGTTCCTTTTTTGCGTCTTTTCCGAACTGCTCATAAGAAGCAAGCGTTTTTCCTCCCAATCTTTTTATGGTTTCCTCTTTGTCCGTCCCGTAATGCTTGTGAAGAAGTTCGTGGCTCGGCAGGATCATTTTCATGGCGACAATTTTTAGGCCCATCCGCTCAAAACGGTGCACGATTTCGCCGACAAGCCCCCGCTTGACGCCGTCCGGTTTTATTAAAACAACGGTCTGTTCCATCTTTATAACTTTAGCAATTTTCCGTCCCCTTGTCCAGTAGATTTTTAGAGAAGTTTAAGTCTCTTATTGGCAAGGGCCGGGCCTTGACATAGAAACTAAACGAGGGGGGCTGCCTGTTGCTTGAAATAACCCACGCCCCATGCCACCAGTTTATACCGTCGAGCTCTCCCATAAGAATCTGTTTTTCGAGAAATTCCATCGACATCCATTGTTACTTTGTCTTTAGATATACGCAAAAGTTCTGAAATGCCTTCGTAATTAATCCCCATAATCATTAGCTTCAGAATATTCTCTTCTCTCCCCGTTAAGGGTTCACTTGGACCCGCTGACAAATTATGTGCGTCAATGTAACCGTTTCCAACCGAAATAGCCACAGCAAGTGCTAATTTATTTATGAATTTATCAGGAATCTCAACATAAAGTGGATGACGGACGATCCTTTGGGTGATAATTTCGGTTATCTCTTCCTTTTGACTTGACACATTGCTATATGACCTACGCACACTCTCCGCAATCCCTTGTTCATTTAATCCTTCTGCTAAATACCGAAGCACATCGAGTTGTCTTTGGGTAAAGGAAACATCAGATAACATCCCTTCATCAGGCGAGAGCCCTGGTCCTGTCGGTCCGTTCCGGGTTTCTACTGTCATTTTGGCTATTTTATAAAACGGCTTCTGAAAAAGCAATGACTTTTTCTTGCAAGGTCATTGCAAGGCCTCGCCTTGCGAGGCTATTTCTTGGTTTTTCTCTGGAATAGTCGGGGAATTTGAGGGTAAAATGTAGTGTGCTATACTTAATTTCATGAAAACCATCGAGGTTAAAAATCTTAAAAAGTTTTATCAAATTTATAAAAAGGACGCGGGGTTTTGGGGTTCGGTCAAATCCTTTGCGGTAAGGCATTATGAAGAGGTCAAGGCGGTGGATGGGATTACTTTTGAGATTGAGGAAGGGGAACTGGTTGGTTTTATCGGTCCGAACGGCGCCGGGAAAACCACAACTCTGAAATGTCTCTCCGGCCTTCTCTACCCCACAGACGGAACAGTGCAGGTCTTAGGATACGCGCCATATGAGCGTAAAACAGAATTCCTAAAACAAATTTCCCTGATCATGGGACAGAGAAACCAACTCTGGTGGGATTTACCACCGATGGAAACATTTATTTTAAATAAGGAAATTTATGAAGTTGAAGACAAAAAATTCCGGGAAACGCTTGATGAACTGGTCGAGCTTCTTGATATAAAAGACATTCTAAAGATTCCGGTGAAAAGGCTCTCCTTGGGTCAGCGGATGAAATGCGAGCTTATTTCATCTCTTTTGCACTCTCCCCGCGTATTATTTCTTGATGAACCAACCCTGGGTCTTGATGTTGTGATGCAGAAGGCGCTCCGCGAGTTTATTTCCGAATACAATAAGCGATATCACGCTACGATTCTTTTAACCAG
>Ga0075679_131_pt1 | contig 9197 bp, 10 predicted proteins | sample RifGroA2_FD_68248 | JGI IMG/M metagenome (GOLD analysis project Ga0075679, IMG submission 68248) | Microgenomates (Levybacteria) bacterium GW2011_GWA2_40_16
GGGATTTGATTTTGACTGTGCAGTCATTTGCTCAATCTTGTCAATAAGATCGGGGGGAATATGGGCTGCTGTTAATTTCTGATTAAGTGTTTGAGGAGTCATACCTCTTAGTATACTATTTTACGTAAGGACTAACGATCTTCACGCAAGTGAGGATGCTGATAACGTTGTTTACTGTATCCACCGCGGTGGTCTCCCTGACGATCTCCCCGTCCGCCTCTACTACGATCATCTCTCTGTGAAGAAAGACGTGGTCGATCACGTCTTTCTGATTTTGTATCTTCTCCAAACAACATAGAAAGATTTATTCGTTTACGCTGATCTATTTCAACCACACGAACACGAACTGTTTGACCAACTGAGACTACGTCTTCTGGCTTCTCCACAAACTCCGTGCTCATTTTGGAAAGATGAACGAGACCTTCTTTTCCGGGAAGTATCTCAACGAATGCCCCAAACGACATCAAGCGTTTTACCTCTCCTTCAAACACTTCTCCCTCTTTTACTTCGCGTACAATACCCTTTATCCAGTCGACGGCTGTTTGTACTTTAGCCGTATCTAGCCCGGCAATCGTTACAACACCATCATCCTCAACATTAATATCGCACCCAGTCTCGGCAATGATAGATTTAATCATGCGTCCACCCGGACCGATTACTTCACCAATTTTTTCAACGTCAATAGTAACTGTTTCAACTTTGGGAGCATACTCTGAAACAGCTGTTCGAGTTGATGGTATAACTGAATTCATCATATCTAGAATCTTTAAACGAGCCTCATAGGATTGCGCAAAGGTATCCTTAATCATGGGAAGTGTTAATCCATCAATTTTAATATCAAGTTGTATTGCCGTAATGCCTTCTTTTGTTCCGGCCACTTTAAAATCCATATCGCCGCCAAAATCCTCAACTCCCATAATGTCAGTCAACAGAACAAATTTCTCTCCTTGAGTAACTAATCCTGTAGAAATACCGCCAACCGGCGCTTTTATCGGTACTCCCGCATCCATGAGCGAAAGCGTTGAACCGCACGTTGACGCCATAGAAGTAGATCCGTTTGATGAAAGAATTTCTGAAACCACGTGAATGGTGTAGGGAAATTCTTCTTCTGTTGGGATGACCGGCTCAAGAGCACGTTCTGCTAACGCACCATGACCAATTTCACGTCTTCCCGGATATCCAACACGTCCCGTTTCTCCTACTGAAAACGGCGGCATATTGTAATGATGCATATATCGCTTCGTCTCTTCGCCTTCGGCCGATTCTAACCACATTTCAAGAGAGGGTGGTGCAAGCGTGGTAATAGTAAGAGCCTGAGTGTCTCCTCTTTGAAATATTGCGGAACCGTGGGTACGCGGTAATACCGACACGCGTCCTGACAAAGGTCTGAGATCTTTAAGTCCTCTACCATCAACTCGTTTTCCTGTTTTAAGAATAATCTCGCGCATATTTTCTTCAAATATCTCATCGAGGACGCCTATTACTTCACTTGTTGAATATGCCTCTTCGTAAGCTTTTGAAAGCTCGGTAATTAACTGCATATGCTTTTCATATGCTCCCTCTTTTTTGAGTGTGCGCGCGGTCAGTGTTTCTACTATTTCCTTCTTGTGTGATTTTTTGATAGCGTCAAACAGTTTATGATCTCTTTTCTCGGGGACTACTTGCTTCTTTTTGCCTGCTTTCTTTTGTAACTCTTCAATAACGGCAATGATCGGCTTCGTTTCGTCAAGTGCCATTTTAATTGCGCTAAACATTTTCTCTTCAGGAATCTGATTTGCACCTGCCTCGATCATCACTACTTTTTCTTTTGAACTTGAAACAACCAGATCAAGATCTGAAAATTCCATTTCCGCGTTTGTTGGATTTACGACAAAATTTCCATTGGCCGTTCCCATACGAACAGATGCAATGGGACCGTTCCAGGGAATTGATGACAGGTAGAGTGCGGCAGATACTGCCAGCATACCTACCATATCAGAATCGTTTTCACGATCAACTGATAAAACCGTGACAATCACCTGTACGTCTTTTTTAAATGCTTTGGGAAATAACGGGCGGATTGATCGGTCGATTAATCGCGCTTTAAGGATTAAATCGTCAGAAGGACGTCCTTCACGCTTCACCCATCGGGAACCCTTAATTCTTCCACCGGCATACAGCTTTTCGGTAAATTCAACTGAGAGAGGAAAATAACCTCGATCTGAATCTTGTTTACTCACCGCAACCGTTGCCAATACGACCGTATCACCATATCGGGCATATACTGCTGATTCTGCTTGAGGAGCCAGTTCACCGGTTTCAAAAGTAAAAGGACGATCTGCGATCGTTATTGTCTGCGTTATTTTTTTCACGTATTTTATTTCTTAAGTCCCAATTTTTTTATTAATTCTTTGTAGCGAACTTCATCTTTTCCCTGCAAGTAAATAAGGAGTCTGCGGCGTTTTGAAATGATACCGAGAAGTCCTCTCCGGGAGTGATTGTCTTTTTTATTAGATCCTAAATGTTTTGCAAGATTATCTATTCGATTGGAAAGAAGAGCAATTTGCACTTCCGGTGAACCGGTATCGCCTTGTTTGACGGAAAATTCATCGATAATTTTCTGCTTGTTTTTATTTGACTCACCGTTGGTAACTTTCTGCGGTATTTCTTTTTCTACTTTAGTAACTAATTTTTTCGTCGGTGTTTTTTTTGCCGCCGTTTTTGGTTTTATTTTCTTTGGATCTTTGGATCCCTGCCCGCCATCGCTGCGCTTAGGCGCTGGCAGGCGGGTTTGGATCTTCGGATCTTTTTTTGTTTTTTTGTTTGCCATAATTTAGTTTCCTCCTTGTTTGTTCGTGGTAAAGATCTTCGGCTTCAGCCAATCTTCCGGTGTTTGATCCTCAACATCATGATCCACATTGCCCAATTGGTTATCTGACGATTGAACCTGAATATCCCCCTGTTGATTGCGCTGTTGAGACTGATCGGAAACCTGCTGATTCGTCGGGGTTGATTTGTTTGTTAAATTTTGTGCTTTCAGTCGTCCAAGGAATGATAACACATCAAGTGCCTGCGGGTCTACTGCATCTATGGTAACTGATCCGTATTTACTAATAATTCCGGTATATAAATTTGATGCGGCATCTTGATCAAGCGGAAGTCTGAGATCTTTAACCAGTTGTGCAACTAATTGAGAAACGGGCATATTTTCAACGATATTAATGCGGCCAAATCGGGTATTATTATTTGACTTATCAATGTTGATCAATGGTTTTTGGCTAAATATGTTTTTATGACGATCGTATATTTCACCCAAAGAAGACAAATTATTTGCTCCGAGTACAAATACGGCGTCATAATCACCCCGTCCATAATTATATTCTATTTGGTTGGGATCAAAGTCAAGCTTTTCTCCCCGTGGCTCGATGACTAGGTTAAACCGGTTATTCTCGATGTGATAACTGACCTTTTCAATGGATCCTTCTTGATAGGGAAGTGAAACAACAAGATTATTTCCTCCTGTTATTTTGTCAGTGATTTTGTCTATACTGAATAAATGTGATAGTTCGACTTTTACTTTTTGTGCAGAAACAATAGTCACTTGCTTGCGCATTTTGACAAGCGTCATATATAAAGCCAATCCAGCAGCTACCACGTCTTCATCATTAGACTGGGCAAGCGCTATTAAAACTGACTGAGAATTCTGAAGTAAACTTCGAATTTCAAATACGTTATTAGTATTCATTTATGGAGCAGAATCTTATATTGTATGTATTAATCTATTTTAGAACTCATAAAGTGTATAAGATTGTATCATATCACCCGGTTTGAAGTCAACTGGAGCCGTCAGCAAGAGACCGCACATGTCGCCCTTTTTAACTTTTGTCACTTCTTCTTTTTGTTCACGAAGTGATTTAATCCTTAAGCCCTCAGCTATTTCTTTATTGCCGCGCGTAATAATCACCTTATCACCTTTTGCGATGCGTCCTTCCATAACCTGACAACCTGCAACTTCGCCATCGCTCGTTTCAAATGTCTTGAGTATCTTTGCCTGGCCAATAATTTCACGTTGCGGACCTTGCGCAAGAAGCGTCACCACTTCTTCAATTTCCTCAAACAGTTTATAAATGAGAGTATAGGTTCGAATCCTGACTGCCTCATCTTTTGCTAATTTTGTGACACGGCTTGGCACTTTAACATTAAACCCAATAACGACAAGGTCCATCGTCTTTGCCTGGGCAATATCGCTTTCAGTTATTTCACCGATACCGGTTTGAGAGACAGAAACTTCTTTGGGTAATCCGTGTAAAATTGCTTCAAGAGATCCAGAGGCATCTGCTTTAAGAAAAAGTTTCAAAATAGCATCACTATTTTTATCAAGAACTGGCTTAACGCTCATCTCAGAAGGGGCCTGCACGCTAGTTGAATCTTTTGACGTAACCAACGATCCAACCGTCGGTAAGGATGTAAACCCAAGAATTTCTACCGGACGACCCGGAAGGGCTTGATCAATTCCTTTTCTATATTCGTCAACGAGTGCACGAACGGGAAATGTTTCTTGTTCCACCCGAATTTCATCTCGAACACGAAGCGTGCCTTGCTGTACGATAATAGTTGCGACATTTCCGCGCCCGGGATCTTTCTTTGCTTCGATTACTACTGCTGAAAGCGGCGCGTTTGGATCGGCTGTAATATTTTTTAACTCAGCGACCAGGAGTATTGCTCCAAGAAGATCATCAATACCTTCACCTGTTTTTGCTGAAACCGCCACGTTCGCAATTGAACCACCATGTTCTTCAACGATGACGTTCTGCTGCAAGAGATCTTTCTTAACTTTATCAGGATTTGCACCGACAATATCCATTTTAGTCAATACAACAATCATTGGAATTTTTGCCTTTTGAATAATTTTTATCGATTCAACCGTTTGCGGTTTAACCGATTCTTTTGCATCGATGACGAGAAGTGCTATATCGGCAACAGAAGCGCCGCGAGATCTTAAGTTGGCAAATGCTTCATGGCCGGGCGTATCAATAAAGGTGATTTTTTTGCTTCCTACCGGGACTTGATAGGCACCAATATGCTGGGTAATGCTGCCGAATTCGCCCAAAGCTACGCGTGATTTTCGAATATAGTCGAGAAGAGTCGTCTTACCATGATCAACATGACCCATCACCGCAACGACGGGCGGCTTAACAAATGTAGAAGAATCGATATGAGATGTTTGTTTTTTCTGTGCCATACGGTTTTTGTAACGTTGTAGTTCTCATACGTCACTAGATTCTGTCTGATCCGATTTTGAATCTTTTTTCTTTTTAGATGATTTAGTTTCTTCTTTTGATTTATCTCCCTCATCTGACTTTTTAGCTGATTTTTCGTCTTCAGATTTAGCTTTAACTTGATCTTCCTTTGAGCGAGCTGCTTTTCTTGTTCCTTCCGGATCATCTTTTGATCGAATATCGATGATGTACCCCGTTAACTTTGAGGCAAGTCTGACATTTTGACCGCCGCGGCCGATAGCCAGTGAGAGATGATCTTCGGGAACAAGAACCAGTGCCTGTTTTTCTTCTTCGTTAATTGTTATTACAAGATCTTTTGCCGGCGCAAGAGCTGCAGTGATAAATTGAATGGGATCGGGACTCCACTGAATAACATCAACTTTTTCATCCTGGCCAATTTCATTGATAACTGCCTGGACACGAACGCCTTTTTGTCCCACACATGACCCCACCGGATCAACACCTGCCTGATCAGAGTGAACCGCAATCTTTGTCCGGGCTCCGCCTTCACGCGCTATTACTCTTATTTCAACAGCGTCATTGGAAACTTCGGGAACTTCCCGTCTAAACAGTCCAGCGACGAGTTGTGCATCGGCACGGGAAAGAATGATTTCGCTTCCCCGTCGTCCGTCCCGTATTTCTTTAATATAAAAAGTAAGTCGCTGATTTACCCGATATTGTTCGCTACGAATTTGTTCAGAAGGCGGCATGATACCTTGAGCGCGGCCTATATCAACAATAATATTCGGTCCGTCAAAGCGTAAAATCATACCGTTGACAATTGATCCTACCCGTGAGGCATAATCAGTTAAGATAGCGCTTTTTTCTTCTTCGCGAATTCTTTGTAGGATTACCTGTTTTGCAGTTTGCGCGGCAATACGGCCAAATCCAGGCGGTGTAATATCTTCATCTTTTTTTAGTATTTTTGCTTCACCGGTCTTATCGTTCAATTCAACAACGAGCTCTTCCTCTTCACCGACGCTTTCACCGTAATCTTTTAAGTATGCGGCACGAATAGCACCTTTTATCGTTTCTAGAACCACAGAAATATCAATTCCTCGTTCGGTTGCAACTTGATTCAGTGCGAGTGCAAATTCTGTTCTGACTATTGCTGGCATATTTAATAAAAAAGGTGGGTTTCGTCCCACCGAGTATCTCACATTTCCAATTGGCTATCTTATTGTATCATAGAGGAGAACAAAGTCAATCTTAGGAGGCTAACTCTCTGCGTGTTTTCAAGAAATAATTATTCCCATTTGGAATCGAATATTCTTTGACCGTCATTTGGGTATCTTCAATCGTTACATAGTTAAAATAGGACAATCCCGTTGATTCCATAACCGGCTCTTCTTGCGACGGATACCAGGCAAATTGCATAAAGGTACTGCCGATACTTGAATAGAAGACACCGTCTTTAACAATCTGCATACCGCGATGGATATGACCGAAAAATACGCAGAGTAATCTATCTCCTACTTTCTTCAATAACGAATGTAAACGATCCCCTTCCAAAAGAAGCATGTTTTTATTAAGCCACAACGAATCTAACTCGATAGGCGGATAGTGAATGAAAATAACAAGAGGCAGTGTGCCATTTGTAATTTCTTGTTCTAAAGCCTTAAATTGATCTTCTGAAAGGGATCCGTGGGGATCAATGGTATCAGGTCCCCGTCCGTCGAGAACGATAAAACGGTAACCTTTCAAGTCAAAATAATATGTATTCTTTGATACATCGGTAACCAAATCAATCCGATCTCCCTGATTAAGATATTTTTTGATAAACGATGATCGGTCGTGATTTCCGGTCACGTAATAAACGGGATATTTTAATTTTGAAAATATCTCTTGAGCATTTTTAAAAGAGGGATCGTCGGGAATGGTTGCAGCAACGTCTCCAGAGTGGATAATAAAGTCAGGTTTCTCTTTTAAGTTATTTAAGTAATCAACTATCTTTTCCGCACACGGATACGGCGCAACATTGTACAATTTAAAATCTTTGGTTGGACCAATGTGTGTGTCTGATATGTGGATGAAACGGATGGATTTCGACATGGTAGTATTATAACAATATGAATAAACAATTAGTAGTATCATATTTACAGAAGGAATATCCCAAAAAAAATATTATTTGTATTCCAGAGGAAAACCCGAATGAAATAATTTGCGAAATAGATCCTACTGAAATCACCCTGATTATAGTACCGCAATTGCAGTAATTGACAGTTCAAAACAACACTAACATAAACGTACTACAGAAACATATGAAGTAATAAGGGGAACTTTAGAAATAACTATAGATAACAAGAGAGTGTTTTTGTCTGTACCAATGTATTAATACATTGGTACATTCTAACTACGATTACGTTTCATAAACGATTTATCAGTATGATGTGTATTTCTCTACTTTTCATTAACTTGCTGATATTTACCACGATGATATACACTTATTTCTGTTTCACTTATTTTACACAGATCTTCTTTGTCACCATAGACAGTTTCAAAAGAAACACCGACAATATAGCATTTACCATTACTAGGATTTGTTAAAATTGTTCCAATTAATTTATCATTCGGTCTTAAACGAATGTCATATTCAGTCAAAATTAAAGGATATTGGTTTGGATAGACAATCATAGCGCCGGATTGAGGAGTCTTAAACTGTTCGCTAATCTCAATTAAGCCGTTTATAGAATGGTTGCAGAGTTTAATTGATCGAATGTTTTTCATTAATTTTCTTAAAACTCTCTCAACAACTCTTTCTGCCTTCTAGATAAATTTTTGGGGATTTCAATAATAAACCGTATATACTGATCCCCGCGTCGATTTAATTGCGGATGCGGGACTCCTTTTCCTTGTAATCTAATCAATGTTCCGGGTTGAGTACCCGGCCTGACTTTTAATTTAAATATACCATCGATCGTCGGAATTTCTATGGTATCTCCTAATGCAGCTTGAGAAAATGTAATTTTTTGATCAAGAACAATATTTTGTCCTTGTCTCTTAAATCTATCGTGAGGTTTTACCTGAACGATTAAATCAAAGTCATTGAATCGAATACGCATATTGTCATCAACGCCCGCCGGTATTTTAATCTTTCGTTGTTTGCCCTGAATAACAAAAAAATATCAAAAGGATCAGATCCGCCGAATAAATCTTCAAAATTTACATTTCCGCTCGACGAATACGAATATTGAAACGGGCCCTGCTGAAATCCGCCTGAAAAGGGACTTCCAGCACCAAATCCTCCGGGTCCACCTGAGCCGTTTCGCGTAAAAGCATTATGGCCGAGCTGGTCATACATTTGTTTTTTCTGAGGATCGCGTAGTACTTCATAGGCGCGATTAATTTCTTTAAATTTCTCCTCTGCTTCTTTTTTAGCTTCACCTGCATGTTTATCCGGGTGCCACTTCAGAGCCTGTTTCCGATAGGCCGACTTAAGCTCTTGATCAGAAGCATTTTTAGAAACACCTAAAATTTGGTAAAAGTCTGTATTATTTGCCATAAGATTTGTAATGGATTACTACAACAGTTACTTACAAAAATAGCGCGTTCCCGCGCCAACTCGTAACTCGCCTGCCTGTCGGCAGACAGGTAACTTTTAACTCGTAATTTATTCAACCACTTCTCCCTCTTCAGCTTCATCTTTATTTACTTCTTCACCTTTTTTATCTGAAGATTTCTTTTCTTCTTTTGATTCTGATGATTCTTGCTGTCCTTGCTTTTGATAAAATTGCTGACTCACTTTCTGCATTTCGTCGGCCAATTCTTTCTGCACTTTTTCAATGTCTTCTTTTGATGCATCTTCTTTTGCAATAGTATCCTTAACGGATTTAATTTTGTCCTGAAGAGATTTCTTATCTTCTTCTTTTATCTTATCCTTCTGTTCATCCATAAATTTTTCCGCTTGAAATACGAGATTGTCAGCCATATTCCGTGCTT
>Ga0075679_139_pt1 | contig 6346 bp, 8 predicted proteins | sample RifGroA2_FD_68248 | JGI IMG/M metagenome (GOLD analysis project Ga0075679, IMG submission 68248) | Microgenomates (Levybacteria) bacterium GW2011_GWA2_40_16
ATAAAAACTCCAGACGCAATCCAGCTAGCAACGGCAATAAATCAAGGCGCAAGTAGATTCTATACGGCAGATAAAAAACTCCCAAAAAAAATCGGAAGACTTACGATTAAATCCATTTAGATAAATAATCTATAATCAATAACCTGCCCGCTATTAGCGTGAGCGTTGCAGGCGGGTATATAATCAATAGACTTATGGTTATTCTGGGGATTGATCCGGGGATAGCAAGAACAGGATGGGGAATTGTCAGTTGTCAGTTGTCAGTTGTCAGTTGTCAGAGTTATGGGTGCATTGAGACCGAGGCGGGATTGCCGCTTGAACGGAGACTGCAAATTATTCGGGAAGAACTTGTTCGAATTATAAAAAAGCATAAGCCTCAAGCTTTAGGAATCGAAGAATTGTTTTTCAATACGAATGCAAAGACTGCTTTGATTGTGGGACAAGCAAGGGGAGTAGTAATAGTAACTGCTGCCGAACTTGGTCTAGAAATTTTCTCCTATACTCCACTTCAGGTAAAAACAGCGATAACAGGATACGGACGCGCTGAAAAAGACCAGATGGGAAAAATGGTAAAAATGCTTCTTAATTTAAAGGAAATTCCAAAACCTGACGATACAGTTGATGCCCTCGCCTGCGCAATCACTTGCGCCTTCTCTCATAAGTTTGTCTAGCCTCTCCGGTTATCGGTTCTCAGTTTTCGGTTTTCAGAGTTTGGTTTGCCAGTTTTCTGTCTGTCGGTTTTAGACTGATTGACTGATAACCGATAGACCAGTTTCCGACAACTGATGACCGAGAACCCCGGCCTCGCTCCGCGAAGCGGGGCGGGCTGATAACTGAATGGTGTGCTATAATCGTTGTGCCCCGCGGAGCGGGGTAAACATGATTGGGTATCTTGCTGGGACTGTAATAATTCGCGACGATCCATATTTAATAATTGATGTTAATGGTGTTGGGTATAAAGTTCATGCGGCGTCTGATGTTCTCTCCTCAGTTTCTGTTGGTTCAAATCTGAAATTATTCACCTATACTCATGCTCGAGAGGATGTTCTGGGGCTTTACGGGTTTTCGAGGTATTCAGACCTCAAATTGTTCGAATCGCTAATTAATGTTTCGGGGGTTGGGCCAAGGACAGCCATTGGAATTTTTGCGATTGGGACAGGCGATGAAATTATCAAGGCAATAATTGATGCGGATGTTTCTTTCTTTTCCCAGGCGGTGGAGAACTAGACCTCTCTGACAGCTCGAATCATTCCCGAAACGAAGTGACTTCGGCTCTGAAAACATTCGGTTTTTCGGCAGGCGAAATAAATGAGGCAATGAGAAATATTGATGTCCATGGAAAAAAGACTGAAGAGCAGATAAAGGAAGCACTGAAATACTTAGGGAAATAGATTATGTATTGTAGATTGTAGATTATTTTAATTCAAAAATAATCAATAATATCTAATCTATAATCAATAATTTCTATGGCAGATAAACCTAAAACAAAGAGTTCGATAGTAACGGAAAACACAACTCCTGAAGAAGAAGTTGTTTTTACTTCTCTTCGGGTTTCCGATTGGGAAGATTTTGTTGGACAGGAACCTGTCAAAAAATCTATTCAAATTGGCATCCGGGCGGCAAAAAAAAGAAAAGAGTCACTTGAGCATGTTCTGCTTTATGGTCCTCCCGGGCTTGGTAAAACAACCCTTTCCCATTTGATTGCACGCGAAATGGGCGCAAATATAAGGGTGACATCGGGTCCTGCAATTGAGCGGGCGGGAGACCTGGCTTCTATTCTTACAAATTTAGAACCCGGGGATGTTTTATTTATTGATGAAATACATCGTTTAAACAAAGTTGTCGAGGAGACCTTATATCCTGCAATGGAAGAATATTGTCTTGATATTATTATTGGAAAGGGGCCATCAGCGCGTACGGTTCGCCTAGATTTGCCAAAGTTTACTATAGTTGGCGCAACAACCCGCGCAGGGATGCTGTCCGGACCTCTTCGTGACCGGTTTGGGGTTGTGCATCGGATGGTATTCTATAATCCAAAAAACCTCGAACAAATAATCGAAAAGGCTGCCAGGAAACTCAAGGTTAAAATTGATAAAAAATCAATTTCGGAAATTGCAAAAAGAGCACGGGGAACCCCCAGAGTTGCCCTCCGATTATTGAAGCGCGCCCGGGATTATACCCAAGTGCATGGAGACGGCTCAATTACTTTTGAAACGGCAAGTAGGGCCCTTGATCTTATAGAGGTTGATCCTCTTGGTCTTGATAATCTGGACAGAAGATATCTTAAAAGTATTATTGAAAAACATAGCGGTGGCCCAGTTGGAGTTGAAACAATTGCCGCATCGCTTGCCGAGGATGTGGGAACAATCGAGGAGATTGTTGAGCCATATTTGCTTCAGATAGGCTTTATAAAAAGGACAAGTAGGGGTCGGGTAACAACTCCTTCAGCCTATAAGCATCTGGAGATTAAGCACAGGAATTCCCCGGAACAAAAATCACTACTTTAAAAAAATAGAACTCTTGACTAAGATTAGCAGTCAGTATTTGACTTCTCTTTCTCTTTTAGAATAAAGTTTTATTATGGAGAAAGAGAGTTTTCTGACTCGCGAAAAACTTCTCGGTGATCAACAATTTATAAAGTCCCCCTTAAAATTTATTGTCTTTTTATTCATAGTCCTTACATTCCTCGATCTAATTTATTTAAATTACAAGATTTTAACCCAACCAAATGAGCAAAAACTGCAAACTTCAATTGGAGCGACAAAAGGCTCTGCCCCATCGGAATCTGCTTCTCTTACTGAAGCACTTGATATTTGCCCACAGAGTTGTGTTGCTCAAATAAATCAAGCTGTTTCCTCATCGAATATAAAAAAAACGGAGACTATAGTTCAGGCTGAGAGTTTAGCTCGTGAGTTTTTTATTCCCCTCGGGTCAAGCGTTAACTTCTCCGACGACTGGCAAGATGTTGCCGGTCTTCAGGCGTATGTGGACGGAACCGCGTACGGCAGAATTAAAAAAGTAACTTTTGAAGCTTCTGTTCGTGTGCCCACGGGAAACCAGACGGCAAATGTCAGATTGTTCAATGTTACCGCAAAGCATCCCGTCTGGTTTTCCGAGGTACTCTTTACAGGCGGCGGGAATCCTCAGTTTCTTGTTTCAGAGCCCATAGCTCTTGATCCCGGAAATAGTCTTTATAAGGTTCAAATGAAAACTCAGCTAAAGTATGCCGCTTATCTTGATCAGGCAAGAATTCATATACTTGCAAATTAATGGAATTGTTAGGTTTAAGGGGTTTAAAAACCTTACTGGACTTCTATTGAGCCGAATTGGGAAGGGCTGAGGTGGTTGTGGAAGCGGAATGTGCCTGATTTATCAAAAACAAGGGAAGCCGATCCGCCATCTGCCACAACCCCAAGATTTAGAGGCGGGTAATCTGTGTGGACGGGATGCGGGGCCGAGTTAATAACTACATCTTTTCCGCTTTTATTTTCCCATCTCACGGTTTCCCCTGCTTTGATAGTAATTGTTTTGGGGTCAAATCCTGTTGCTGAGATGGTTATTGTTGCCCCCTGAATTTCCTGCGTGGGGACTGTTGTTTCCTGCTCGCTTACAATTGGGGTTGGAGGTTGAGCCGGAGCAGGAGTAACTCCTGTGTTTCTGAAAAGAAAAAATCCCCCAACAAGAAGGATTATTATAATCAATGCAATTATTAAGTTTTTACTCATTAAATAAGATTAACCTGGCAATATTAGTTTGCTGTGGGTTTTATGTAAGAAAATGCTAATAAATTGCTTTGTTGTTTTTTAAGAATTTTTTTTTGCATTTTTCAACTTTATGATAAAAGCGGTGCCCCCCGGCTTATTTTTTTCAACCGAGATTTCTCCTCCATATCGTTCTATTGTGGTTTTAACAATATAGAGTCCTAGTCCGGAATGGCCCGTTTCCCCATACCTAAAACCTTCTTTAAAAAGATTTTTCTTAATTTTGGCCGGAATACCCTTTCCGTTATCTGCCAATCTAATGATAACACTCTCCTTGTTATCCTTAATAGAAATTGTAATTTTGTCTGCTTTTCCATGAACCTGGGCATTCCCAATTAAATTTTCAAACACGGAAACCAGCGCCTCATCTGCCAAGACTACCCCGTCTCCCTGAAGACTAAGCTTCATATCGGCAAATCTTTCCGAAATCTCTTTTAAAACTTTTCCAACCCGCAAAGGGAGAAGGTTTTCTCCGCTTGACACTGCAGTCTCAAGTTCCTTCATTTGGGTAAGTAATTTTTCACTTCTGTTTATTGCAGCAATCGCAATTTTTGCCGGCCTATCTTCTTTTTCTTTAAGAAGATCTAGGCTTAGTTTAATTACTGTGAGGTTATTGAGAATGTCATGGCGTAAAATTTTATTAAGAAGTCTTAGGATTTTATTGAGTTTCAATACTTTTTCCTCAGCCTTGCGCCTTGCGTCTATTGCCCGCCCAAGTTCATACGCATTAAGCTCAAGCTCTACCCAAGAGGCTAAATATTTAAGTATTTTTTGGTTTTCTTTACTAAGTCTTCTTGGTCTTCTGTCTTTAATACAAAAGGCTCCAACTCTTTGCCCATCCGCAGCTTTTAAAGGCACCCCGGCATAAAATCTAACACGGGGCCTTCCAACAACCAACGGGTTGTTTCGAAATCGTGGATCCTTCTTTGCGTCAGGGATAATAAAAATGTCGGAGGCAAGCATTGCGTGACCACAGAAAGACATTGCTCTTTCCCCATCCCTTACTCCTAATCCTTGACATGATTTAAACCACTCGCGATTTGAATTAATTATTGAGATTGTCGAAATTGGAACCTTAAATAAATCTACCGCTAGGCGAGTGATCCTGTCAAAACGCTCCTCGGGCTCAGTTTCTAAAATACCCAACCGATAGACCGATTCAAGTCTTATCTTCTCATTTTTCGGAATTGGGGCAGGTACATAAGAAAGTTTTTTCTTTAAAGCTGCCATCTATCCTGTAATATACCACTCTCTTTGTTTTTTATCCAGGGGAATTTTGGTTTTGTTTTTGTGGACTATTTGTGGAAACAGCCCTTTTTGTATTGTGTAAAAAGTGTTGTTTAAAAATTTAGTGAGTCTTTGGTTTTTCAAAAAATAAATTTTTTTGTTTTGTTCAATGTTTTCCATTTAGATATCCACCGGTTTTCCACAAAAAAACACACCAACCCCCGTGTTTTTTTACACTTATCAATATCCCCTACTACTAATACTATTAAATTAATCTTTACCCCACACCACAATGTCCCATTCGCACGAGCGTTTGGTGCGGGGTTTACTAATCCTTCCCTTTTTCAGCCTACATCCAACGCATTGCCTGCTCTTTTAAACCAAGTGCGTTTAAAACATCCCCAGGAGACTTGTAGGTACCCTCAGGGAGATGTTCGGAAAACCACATTTTATCGCTTCCTGAAAAATCAGAGAGACTATTGCATTCTACCACGAGCTCCTCTTTTGTTGCAGGATACCCCTGGTGATTCTTCAGGTGGTCTATCGTATTTTTTATATTTTTCAAGTTTTTTCACCCCCCCCATTAAGAATATAATTCTGACAGAAGACGGTGATAGAAAAGGGAAAATTAAGTAAGAATCATGAAAGTAATCGCTTCCATTTTAAGATATAAGTTCAAAAATTAGGAATACCCTGACTTCTTAGAAAGAAGAAATAAGATTGCGAGCAAAAGAGGGATGCTTAAAGCAAGAACCAAATATTCTCCGGTAAGATCAGGTTCTTTTCCTGTTGTAATATCATCAAGCGACGGCCAGTCAAGCAAAAGCAAAACGATCGGAAATAACCACGGGATCTTTTTCTTCACAAAATAAGCACACCAAATATCTATAATTTGTAATCACCCCGGGGGTCTTCATCAAATTGATATTCCTTGTGATCTTCGGCGTATTCAATAAGGTGTTTTTTAATCCCTTCATGCAATTTTCTTGCCGCTGCTTCTTTGCTTGAGTGGTAGGTGTAAAAAATGAAGCATATCCGGTTGATTATAATTGAGGAATTAGTCCTAGTCGCTGATACTTTGGTCTTGAGATAGTGTTATAATGTGGAACATGGGAAATTTTAGAGACAACAGGGGCGGCGGAGGAAGTTTTGGAAGACGAGACTTTGGAGGTCGTGGTGGTGGAGATAGAGAGATGTTTCGCACAACCTGCAGCAACTGCGGTAAGGATTGCGAGGTTCCATTTAAACCAAATGGTAGTAGGCCTGTTTTATGCAATGATTGTTTTAGAAATGCCGGTGGTAACGATACAAGAAGGTCTGAAGGAAGAGGCGGGGGAAGACCAAGTTTTGGTGGAAGC
>Ga0075679_143_pt1 | contig 5802 bp, 5 predicted proteins | sample RifGroA2_FD_68248 | JGI IMG/M metagenome (GOLD analysis project Ga0075679, IMG submission 68248) | Microgenomates (Levybacteria) bacterium GW2011_GWA2_40_16
TCCTACTCCTTTGGGATCAGTAGTATCTATAAGCGTTTTTTTCATTTCTTCAATAATTCTAGTCACAGCAGCATCAACCCTTGATACGGGCTTTGCAATAGAAGATAAGATCGGACTTGGGGCAATTACTATTTTCAACACGTTGCAATTATAACAGAATGGCGAAATTAATTGAAGCCAGTGGGTGGGTTATCGAGAGCATAAAGTAGTATCGCCCGGAGTGTAATTTCTCAATATCGTATTGTAGTCGATGCCATTGACTAATCCGTCATGGTTTAAATCGCCGGTCAGAGATGTTCCTTTTTGTCCGAACTGACTTACAAGAATTTTCATATCCTTACAATTTGCTGTTCCATCAGTGTTGAGATCGGCATTTATCGTAATAGTTGCGGTTGGATTGGGAAGCTGTTTGACTATATTTTTTACCGGATTAGGAGTACTGACTGTCGGCTGTTTTGGTGTGCCGGATTTTGAAGCTAGCTCAACTTGTATGTTGATTGATTTCTGTGCTTGAATATTTTCATGCTGGGCGAGTACCCAGATATCTCCTGCCCCGACATTCTGCGCAGAAAAATTAGTAATATTTCCGTTGGTTTGATTGAGAGTGCCGACGGAAGATGCTGAAGAAATTCCCCAGGTGTAAGTAACATTGTCAGACATAGGCAGATTGGCGGTATCATAGGCCAACGCTGACATTTGGCAGTCCTGACCGACTTGGACTATTCCCGTGCATTTAAATAGAGATAACTCAACGCGTGAGAGGGTGTCAGTTCGGCTCTCCGGCTTAAATAAATTAATTGTAGTTGCAAAAGCCGCCGTTTCGGTATCGCCAATAAGGGTAACCCGAACAACTCGAGGAGTTTGGGTTTGACCGGGAAGCAGATCATTTAATTTCCAGGCGATGTGGGTAATATCGGTAATGCTATTTACGGTAATCCTCAATGGTGAACTTCCGCCGGTACTCCCATCGGTATCCATATTTTCAAGGTAGATAGCCCTTAAGATGCTCGGTGTAGGAGTTGGGGTCGGAGATGGCTCCGAGGTTGGAACGGGGGTCGAAGTTGCAGACGGAGTAGGCGGCATGGTTGGCGTTAGTGTCAAAGTAGGCGAGACGGGGGTGGGGGTTGGGGTTGAATCAAGAGCTTGCTTAGAAGCATCGAGATAAGCATTATTGTTGCCGGTAACCTTGACAACTCCGGTAACAGTTATTGATTTGCCAAGATCTCTCATGGCATTCATGCCAAAGGTATTGCCGGTTACATAAATATAGCCGGTCGCATCTTGAAGAAGCCAATCACTTCTCGTTATGGGTGGAGTTCCATGTCCTCCCGTCCAGCCCCGATAAGTACCGCCAATTGTAACTTTTTGCCCAAGATATGCGGTCGGATTATCGATGATACTGGAAATAGTTGTCGCATTGCCTCCACCGGCCGGGTTAATGAGGGTTGGTGTTTCGAGAAAAGGTTGAGGAACTGATTCTTGAGAATCTGATTGTTGAGAATCTGATCCTTGGGCGTAGGCGTTTTTAATGAAATCATTATTTGCTGAAGGTTGATTGGGAAGAACCCAATCGGGGGCAGCAAATATATTTATGCCAATGAAAACGTTAGGATTAGATGTTTCGGTTATAGCATTGTTGCCCGCTGCATCGGAGATTGTAATAAGGCTTCCTCCGCCGGCACGTTGTTTTAAATTCTGTACTGTTAGGGCTGCAATTACTGTCAGGGGAATAATGAGCGCTATAGCAACAACGCTAATAAGCTTTGCCCTCTGAGGGTTGGCATCAAGGAACGCTTTTATTTTGGCAAATAAATTAATTCTACCGAATAAATTCTTCAGCACTAACTATATTAATGCAATTAATCAAGGGGTTGTCAATATATCTATTTAGGTATCTGTTCGAAAACACCTGTTTCCTTAATTAAGTCAGCGTTTGCTTCATGTATACCGCGGAACAGCACAAGTCCTTTTATGACCGGATCTTTCTCTCCGGGAAGATTTTTCCCAGCTAACTTTGCCAGTCCTTCAAGATCAGAAGTGGCATGTAGTTGATATAGAGTTTCAAGGGGGATATATGCATCAGTGAATTTTGAGAAAAAATCTACCCCATTCTTGTAATAGTCAGCTGATACGGCTATATTTGCATCAGCTCCTAGCAGCCCAATTATTCTTCTCGCCGTTATAGTTTCATTTAATACTTCTTCAAACCTAGTAAAGCTATAATAAGTATCGGTATAGATAGCTCCTCCTCGATATTTCTTAAATTGTTCATCCACGTTGCTTATGGGCGAGTGAAAATAAAATTTCGGATTATTCAAAAATTCACCAGTTATTCTTTCGGCGACGTCGAGATGTCCCCATTCATGCCAGGTGGCAGTAGTTATCGTAAGACCGGCCGGGCCAATTGCTTCAGCTTGCTTCTTAATACTTTCAAGATTGATAAGGACTTTTTTGCTTGGGTAGTGTGTATATCCCCAATTAGTTGGACTAGGGGAGAATTGAGGTTCAAATTTTCTGATAGCGTCGACATAGCTACTACTATCGGAATAAAATGTCGTTTTGCCTTTTCCCACTAAGTCCTCCTTATTCAAGCGGGGAGTGTGGGTCAGCTCTAGGTATCCACTTGCTAGGTCGTCAATAAATTTTTTTAGTTTGTCGGAATTTTCTGCGTCTTTCCACGAAAAGGTAAGTATTTCTTTTTTTAGATTATCCTTAGTCTGTTCAGCCGGTTTTAACGTGGCTAAATCAGTTGACCTAGTGATGTTTGTCTGGGGCATGCGTGTTTGGTTTCCCGCGTCTGCCGGTCGGCAACCGGTTAAAGCGATTAACCCTACTGCTAATGCAGATGCGATTCTTTCTTTTCCATTCATAGACCCATAGTATATTGGATTTATCTGTCAATGTCAATGATTTGGGGCCTTTAGGAGAAAGCTATTTTGTCCAGTCGGAGAGGGATTTTTGGGCTTCCGCATCTTTTGGATTCAGGTGGTCCAAGATAAATTGCATTTGGGCGATTGCCTTTTGCTGCAAAACAGAATCTATTACGTTGCCATTTTTATCTAGAGCTTTCTGATGATAGAAAAGACCTAATCCGTAATGCGCATCTCTGTAATCCGGTTTGAGCAGTACGGTTTTTTCCAAAGCGAAAATTCCTTTATCCAGATTATTATTTTGTCCGTATAGAAAATTCTAACTCTGGTTTTCCAAAAAACTGCATTGTCTGGATGCTGGGAGATAACCTCGTTACTTACATTAATTGCTTCCTGAGCCAAGCTAGAGGCAGCGCTGATTGTCTGTTCCGATGTAGCTGAATCTTCAGATTTTTGAGAAACCAATGATGCGGCAACAATAGCATCATTAAGGGAAAGTTCGTCTTTGAAAACAGATTCATTTCCCCGGAGTTTTACTGCTTCGTGTAGCTTTGGGTAAGCTTGTTGGTATTCACCGGCGCGATCCAAATTATAACCGAGAGCGAAAGCTATGTCTGCTTGCCAGAATCGGAATAAAGAGATAAGTAAAAAGAAACAAGTAACAAGGATAAAAAAGATAGCGGTCATAGTAGTCGGTGACAATCCCCTTATCTCTTGTTGCTTATTACTTGTCTCTGTTTTGATAATTCCCATTAAAACAAATACGAAGGCCGGAATCATAAATAAATAAACATTTGTTATGACAACCGAAAATCCAAAAAAATTAGTAACGAGTATTGACATGTATGAACTCACAAGGGCTAGTACAAAAATAGAATTTTGTGGAGATATAGGTTCGTATTTCTCGCGAACATTCGCTAATTTATTCGCGAAATTCGCGAAAGAATTCGTGATTTTAGCGAGAACCACCCATAAGAATACTGCAATCATTATGATATATGTACCCAAGCCAAATAAACCTGTAGTAGCAAGATAATTAAGGTATTCGTTGTGAGCTTTATTGTATAAAAAATTCCATTCGGAAGTTAAGTTTTGACCGGCAGGTTTATATTTGTAATATGCAAAAGCAAATGTTTCAACTCCTCTTATGTCGCCCGATTCCGTACCACCCCCGACGGATTCCACTGCTTGCACAGGTGTTTGGATAGGCACTGACTTGCTTGAAATTTTTAAAGCTTGAAGTTTTTGAATCTGATTGCTGATTCCTTTCAATGTAAATCCGCCCAGCTGAGAAATAGGTGTTCCAATGACAAAAGTAATAAGCAGGAAGAGACCAATGATTAACGATAAAGGATTAATGATTAATGATTTTAGGTCCTTTCGTTGGACTAACGCAGAAATCCAAGTTCCCAAAAATCCGAATAATAAGATATAGACGATAAATGATTTCTTATTTTTTGTTTCTATCCAAGCATATGTTGCTAGGAGAAAAGCGAGAGAGAACCAAATCCCCAAAAATCCGGATCGAGCGTTGGTGTAAAGAAGATCAACATAGAACAATATAGCAAGTAGCAAGTAGCAAGTAGCAAGTATAAACTTTTTATCAGATACATAATACATGATACCTGACACATGATACTTTTCGTTAGTAGAGGAGTTTGATTTGAGATTGTTTATGAAAAACGCAATAGATAGAGGAGACTTGACAGTTTCGATAGAAAGGGAGAGCTTTGTTTTTTTTCTTTCCAGCCAGAAGTATGCTAAACAAAGATTTTTTCACCATTGCTACCGCATTCGTTTGAAAATTGCTTAAGAAAGCGTAATAAAGGAGGATGTAGGAAATAATCGAAAGCAAGCCTCCGTTAAAACGGGAATAATAACCCCATAAGGAAACGTGAGGATCCAGAGAGAAAATAGTTGAGATGATTTGAAAGAAAAGAAAAAGAACAATCGGAATATCCAGAGGAGTTCTGCAAAGCAGAATTCTTCTTTGAAAAACCATTTTTATCAGCCAGGATGAAGTGATTATTATGGTTAAAGCCCAGACAAGCCACATTTTATTCAGTTCAAAAAGCTCGGAAGTAGCACTCGTGAAAGCCAGAGGAACCAGAAGAAAAAGAGCGTAGAAAGAATATTCAATAACGCGATTGCAGATCTTTACCATACTCATTGCAGATTTAACAATGTTAACACATTCCTAAAATTGGGACAAGTAATTACATGAAGTAGGTTTGTCTGCGGGTGCTAGGGTTTTTTCCAATAGTCCAATATTTTTTGGGCTTCCGGGCTTACTTTTTTGGCGAGCTCTTCTCTGGTTGGGATTATCGGCTGTGCTGCAGTTCTATCTGCTTCCAATTTCGCCTGCTCCGCTAATAGTTTTTCTCGCAATAATTCGCTTGGATTTTCTGCTTGTTGAGTATTTTCCGGTGTTGTTGGTTTTACCGCTGTTTCAGTTATGGCGGGAGCGGGAACTAGCTTGTTAGTCTGGGTATTTGCAAATGCTGCCTCTGGAGTTTTAAATCCTCCCGGAAATGACTTACCGGCAGATTCGACGATTCCATCCGCTGCTGTTGACATATTTTTACTTTGACAGAATTTTATTTTCTTGTCAAGTTTTTATTGTACTTTTGTAACCAAAAGTACCAAAAGTTTCTTGCAAGTGAAAGTCGACCGATTTCTGTTCGCTCGCTCCTCGGGTGATTTGCACCCTCTCCTCAACAAGTTTGTGAGGAATCCCCCTGAGTCCCTCGCTCACAAAAATTTAACGGTCTTCGTTTCGATTGCAAGAGTATTGGATTATTGATACTATTGGTAGTATTGAATTATGTTTGGGAAATTATTTTCTTCTTTCTCTCACGACATCGGTATTGATTTAGGTACTGCCAACACTTTGGTTTGGGTTAAAAATAAAGGAATTGTAATTAGGGAACCT
>Ga0075679_142_pt1 | contig 5168 bp, 6 predicted proteins | sample RifGroA2_FD_68248 | JGI IMG/M metagenome (GOLD analysis project Ga0075679, IMG submission 68248) | Microgenomates (Levybacteria) bacterium GW2011_GWA2_40_16
TGATGAAATATGAAGAGGAGTCAGTTCAAAAACCTGATCTCCCTGTGTCAGGATAGAAGGTTCGAGCGTTGAAACTGACTGAGCAATATCTTTTGAAACGAGTGCAACAACGGTAACTTGGCCAGTAGTACTGACAATAGTTGCGATTGGGTCACCGGGATTCACACTTTGGCCAACTTTGATATGAATTCTTTCGACGCGGCCCGAAAAAGGTGAAGCGGGATACATAAAGGATTCAGAAATGGTAGCAATTTGAACATTCAGACTCGCAATTTCTAAATTCATGTCAAGCGTTTTTTCCTGTAAATCAAGCTGTTTCAGAGTCATTTCGCGAGTGAGATCCGAAAGCCGCGCTGGCGCGTTATCACCGCTTTCCTGATAATCAGCACTCTTAAGAGATTGTTCGGCAGCGGCAATACCGTTGATCAATCCGATTTGTTGCTGTTTGAGTCCCAGGATAACCGATTCATCAGTGGCCGAATCGGTCAACGTAGCAGTTGAAAGACTTTTATAATAAGCAATCAAGTCTTCAAGAACTTCAAGAGATGGTTTTGATACGTCAAGTATTTCTCGTGTACGAATGCGCGAATCTCGCGTAATTTCACGCAGTCGATCCGCGTTTTCATCGCTTTTTTCTGCTATAGAACGATTATTCGCGATGATTTCTTTTTGTGTATCATAGGTATCTTTTTGGAATTGATAGCTCGTTTGGCTGATCTGACGTTGAATGCCGGGCAATACGGCACCTTGATAATTTGATGAAAGTGAAACAACCGTTTGTCCTTTTTTCACTTCTGAACCTTCCACCATATTTATCTTTTGAACAATACCGCCGGTTTGAGATCGAATCGTAATAACACCAGACTTTTCAATTTTTCCTGAAACGGTTATACGAGGAACAGAACCGATTGAATAACCTTCTACAACTTTGGGCTGCATCTCTTTTTCTTCCTCTGAAATTTCTGGACGTCGTAATTGATCTCCTACAACAATTACCGTAAGTAATACTGCAAGTAGAATGATAAATGTGGTAAATGGTCTGCGCTTTGTAAATTGTTTTGCTTGTCGTGTTCTATCTGAAAAAAACAATGTTACTCTGTTTTTAATAGAATTAAACGAATAAACGAAGCGATTTTGTTTTGATGTTAACTTTCTTCGAATTGTCATAAAGAATGTAGTGGTCCAGCTTGCTGGACTATTGAGGCAGGAAAATTGCTGAGGCAGAAGATTATCTATTGTAGTATACCCGTCTTACGCTGGTTTGCAACCCATCGGGTTGTCAAAGCAGCTTAGAGGGGTATATACCCGAGCAAATTCATTCGCGAGTGGTATATGAATATACAGTGAAGTCAATACTATAGGGCAATCTGAACGTCATAAAACGTCTGATATAATAAATTGTCAACAACTCTATGAGACAAATTATTCTGGCATCTTCATCACCAAGAAGAAAACAAATTCTTTCCAAAGTAACTGACAACTTTTTGGTCGATTCTAGCAAATACGAAGAAGTGCGCGGAACTATCACGGATCCTCATTCGCTGGTGAAAATACATGCAGAAGGGAAAGCGCGGGACGTAGCTAAAAAATATAAAGACGCGCTTATTATCGGTGCAGACAGCGTCGTGTACATAAACCATGAGATATTAGAAAAACCGTTTTCAGAACAGGAAGCAAAAGAAATGCTTGGAAAGCTCAGTGGAAAAAAACATGAAGTCATCACCGGTTTTTGTATCATCGATACGGAGTCGGGGAAATCGGTAACTGAATCAATTGCAACAAACGTCTATTTTAAGAAACTAACTGAAGAAGAAATTGACTGGTATGTTTCAACGGGTGAACCGATGGATAAAGCAGGTGCATATGCATTGCAGGAAAAAGGTGCTGTGTTTATCGAAAAAACAGAAGGAGATTTTTATGGCGCGGTCGGCCTGCCTCTTTTTCATCTCATGAAAGCGTTAAAATCATTTGACGTGACTCTCTGATTTAAACATTCTCTTTTTCATGTTTGAATAGTTTCCAATACAGCCAGTGCATGGGAAGAAGTCCTGCCTGCACGATTAAAAGAGCAATTGCCGGAGAGAGTTTATCAGCAAAGAAACCAATAATAACAGCAATAATGCCGAAAAAAATATTTCCGATAAATGAATTCAAAGAGCTCATGGTTGCACGCTGTTTTTGAGTAAATTCCTTCTGCATGAGCCCATTTTCAGCAACAGTTGCAACGCCATACGTCAGAGACGTCGACGACATTAACAGAGGCGAAATTGGAGAAGGAAACAGCACGGCAATAGTACCCGCTGCCCGATTATACAGAGACCCGATAAAAAGTATCCATGGCGCGTTGTATTTCTTTATTATTCTCCCACTATAATAAAAACTTATCGTTGCGCCGATATTAGAAAGAGACTTCGCGATGCCGATTGCCCAAACTGGCCAGACTGTTTGATAAAATGCTGACTGAAATTCATATCCCACTTCTCCGAACCCAAATCCGATCGCATTTGCGCCACCGAGAATTCTTAGTTTTCTATTTTTGACAAATAAGCTAAAAGCTTCTGCTAGGTGTTTATACACGTTTCCGCTTTCTATAATAGGTACACGTGGCTCAATTATTTTAGACGCTAAGACTAAACAAATTATTTGGGGAATTACCGATAACCATATAACAAGCGGAAAAGACCAATAGGCAATGACACCTCCAAGTACTGCCGATATTGCTAAGGCTATTTGAAACATAGCATTTATTCTTCCTAAATACTTTTCATATAAATGCTCTTGTTTCTCACTTGATAACGAATCGTGAAGGAGTGCATCGTTATTGCCGCTATAAAATGAACGGGATAACCCTTCAAACAACGCCCCTATTGCTAAAAAAATAAATGATGTTCCCAACGCATAGAACACGACGTACAAAACGGCCGAAATTGCTCCGAGTATTACTGTCTTTTTTCGTCCGATCATATCTGAAAATATGCCGGTAGGAATTTCAAAAAGTGCAGAAGAAACCATGGCGATTGAAAAAATTGCCATACCGAGAGCAAAAGAACCGCTGACTTGAGAAAAATAAATGATGGCAACGGGAGCGTAAAGTTTAAAATCAGTAAAGAAGTTAAACCACGTGAGAAGTTTAATGTTTCTATTCATCTGCCATGAGGTTTGAATACCGAACGAAGAGTTCTTCCCGATCTTGTTCAAACATTCGTAACTGCTTTTCGACATTTTTCATGGCCTCTTGGACATGCGGTTTATTTCGAAGATCGAGAACATTATTGAGTTCTGCGTATTGAGTAATAAGTTGTCGATGACGAATTTCCAATGCTTGACGAATCATTTGAAACTGAATATACGTCGAGAGCGTATGCCACTCTGCAAAATTGGTTAAATACTCAGGACGGTATTCTCCCAAGTCAATTGCCTGTTGAAGGGACATCTTTCCTGTTTTTGACGGTTTAGTTGTTCGCGACGTCTCAATCGATGGTTCATTTTCGTCCATAGTGATATTATATCAGGATCCTAATTAATCACTAAAGATTGCTCCCGTAACGCGCATAGGATATAACAGAAAAAATTCACCCCTAGCTTCTCTTGCATAGAAGGTATATAATACGTTTTAGATTAATTGTTAACGGATTACGTTTTATAAACTACTTTCGATCTTCAAAGTCAGTTTTCCAAAGCAAGCTCAATTAGCGTTTTTATATGCGAGGTGATTCACAGTGAGTACTAAATTATTTGTCGGAAGCCTTTCGTGGGACACCAAAGATGATGGATTGAAGCAATTCTTTTCTCAATTTGGTAATGTCGTATCAGCATCCGTTATAACCTATCGCGATACCGGTCGATCAAAAGGATTTGGATTTGTGGAATATGCAACAGATGAAGAAGCGAAAAAGGCATTGGAAGGAGCAAATGGTCAGGAATTAGATGGTCGAAAGATCGTCGTGAATGAAGCAAGACCGATGCAACCACGAGAAAACAACTTTCGTAGAGATGATCGCGGCGGAGATCGTCGTGATAGTCGAGGCGGAGGTAGACGAGGAGATTATTAATTGTAAAACAATTAATGATATATAATCCAAATGGGCAGGTACCTGCCCTTGATGAAAAGATTACTGTTCGCCCTTTACATACTTATCAAAGAAAGCAAGTGACCGTTGCATGGCGGTAGAAAAATTTGTAGAAATATTATGATCGTCTCCCTGATAAATAAACAACTCTGATTCTTTCCCCACAGCTTCCATACGTTCTTGTAGTTTTTCAGACATACTCACGGGAACTGAAGAATCGCCCGTGGCGTGATGTAATTGAAGGGGTCCTGATATTTCTGATAAAAATGATGTCGGAGAGATAGATTGCCAAAACGGATTATCTTCTGTTACATCGCCGTATTTTTCGATCAATTCGGTCCTCCAGCGACCCCGTCTTGAAAATTGAGTAGGAGCCGGCGACGGAGTTCCACTTATTGTATTTGATCGTCGATGCCAGTTGTAAACCAAATCGGGATATGATCCGACAACACCGGCCCAAATGACCCCCGCTTTAATATCAGGATTGACCACCATAGCCCGCAGGGTAATTGATCCTCCCATGGAATGTCCCCACATGCCAATACACGGTAATCCGGCTTTAGTAACACGTACCCATTTCGTGAAAAATAATCGGTGTAAACAACGTACTTTTCTGCCGTTCGATAAACACTTGGATTAATATATCCATGGTTAAATAGTATTGCCGGCCAACCGGTATCGGGGGCTTCACCATTCGGAATAGTAAGTAATGCAAACTGTTTAAGTCCTTCAGATTGATATGAGACAATATAGCGTTGATAATTACTCTCCGGTGATAACGTTTGCTCAATGATAATATCACTCCCCGGATAATCTTGTTTACGCATGTATTCAATCTGCAGAGGATGCTCCGGAGTAAGAAATTCACCTTGATCATTCTCTTCCTCTGTTTCCACCATAATGTCAGACGTGTTACTTTTTTGAGAGAAATAAAAAAATCCTGCACTCAGAAGAGTCAGCAGAAATAACACAGAAATATAATTCGGTCTCATGACTAAAATTATTTTTACACTCTATTAAGAAGTATTGAGAAAAAGCTGAGGGTCTTTAATGCTTTGCACTCAAATTCCGTTTTCTCAAACGTAAATGCTTTGGTGT
>Ga0075679_101_pt2 | contig 2227 bp, 2 predicted proteins | sample RifGroA2_FD_68248 | JGI IMG/M metagenome (GOLD analysis project Ga0075679, IMG submission 68248) | Microgenomates (Levybacteria) bacterium GW2011_GWA2_40_16
TAAAAAATACTTCGGAGAACGAGTAGTCTTACATTTTTTTAATCTTTATCCTGTGTCTGATCTTGAATCTCTGTACTTTGAAGAAAATTTATAGCAAGGTCTTGAATTTGGTCATGACTTTGCTCAATCATCCATTCAATTGTTTGTCTAAACTGTCTTTGAGCCTCAGTTTCTTCAAGCTCTTTCCTAAATCTCTCTCGGCGCTGTTCTTCTGCTTCAACCATTCCTCTTTTCGCAATAGCTTTTTCAGCAACTTCTCTTGCTTTTTTCTCCTCGAGAGCTTGTTCCAACAACCTTTGTCTTTCATCTATCATTCTCTGCTCATTGTGCTTCAACATTTCAAAAAAGCTAGAGACGGCAGAAGAAATTTTATCTCGTGTCCAATATGCTGGATCGTAAGTTTCAGCTTGTGTTTGAGGTTCGGAAAGTGAAGCAAATTTTGCACTTTCAGGTCCTAATTTTGCCTCAGGCTCCGGTCCCCGTTCCACATCACCAAAGACGGGCTGAGGTCTTTCATTTTCTGGCGTAAATCTAAATCCTTCTCCCATATATTTCCTTTTCAGTAGGACAAGCCCGCTTATACATGAGCGGGATAGGGGAATCGAACCCCCTTCTCATTCTTGCCCCGTACCAATTGCTCATCAACTGAGTCGCTACCTTAGCTGCAGAGACCGACTAATAAGCTAATGCTTTAGCAATTAAGTCTTTACCTTCCTCTATTTCTTTTTCTCCGAATGGAAATTGTTGAGTTTCGGTTGCCCATAATTCCCAAAGCCCCTGGAAAAGGGCGTATTTTTTTAGCCTAATTTTTTCTTCTGTAGACATCACTTTTTGCCCATAGCCATCTAAAAAAGCGCCTTTATCGAATCCATCACCAAGTTGAAAGTTGATAGGAAGTTTTTGCAAATCGAAGTAAGGATCTCCAAGCTTGGTCATTTCAAAATCAAATATTCCCACAATTTCACCGTTTCTGACTTGAAAATTATTACCATAAAAATCTCCATGGATAAAAGTAGCTTTTCGGGAAAGATCGCCTAAAGATGCAAATTCTTTTGATACTTTTTCAATATCTTCAATAATCTTATCTACAAGTAGCCGTTTATCCTTTACCAAATCAAAATATTTAGCAAATTCCATCTCTAACTTTTTGTTCCAATAATCTTCTTTACTTCCAAATAAGTCACTTCTTAAAGAAATTTCGTGTATATCAACAGAATGGATTTTCTTCGCAATCTCGCCTAACTGATATGCCAAATGATATCTAGCTTCTTTGTTTGCCTTTTGGAATGACTCCTTTAGCGTTTCACCTTCGATGTAGGAGATTAGAAGATACTCCTCTTTAATTATTTCGCCACTGCTGTCATGGGCAATGCATTTTGGAGTGGGAATATCCGACTTGGAAAGTAAGGCATACAAATATGCTTCTTTTTCAAATTTTTGTTTGCTTTCTGAATCTTTATTCGTGTTGATCCGAAGTACAAATTGATTATTTATGACAAAAACTGGATTGATAAGACCTGTTTTTATCTCATCGAGTGTGGAGAACCGACCCAAGTTGTACTTCTGGAGAATTTTTTTAGTCGTTTCTTCCGGAATAGTGAAGTTATCTTTCATTTATGTAACTTTATGTACGTTTATGTTTATTTCTGTCACTCTGGAGCGGGATACGAGAATCGAACTCGCGCCTGTTCCTTGGGAAGGAACTGTTCTACCACTAGACTAATCCCGCAACGTGTTCATGTGGTTTTTTATTCTTCTACCAATATATCCCCTTCCAAAACCAGTCTTTAGCTGGCGTTCTCTTTTTATGGCATCTGTCTTATTAAGACAAGCTTCGTAATATACTAGTTGTATAGTGTCAAAACTTTTTGTTGTTGAAGTGCTTTTGGAATGATGAGCAACGATTCGTTCGGATATATCTTCTGAAAAGCCAACATAAAATCTTTTTCTATTGTTTTTACGATCAACGCAATAAAGAACGTATACGCAAAACATATTATTCTCCTTGCCCGCCGAAAGCTTTGCCCCGCCTGCAAAAGCTGATGCTTTAGCATCTGCGGGCAGGCATTCAGGCGGGTCCGCCAAATTGCGGAGCTATTGGCGGAGGAAGGAACTGTTCTACCACTAGACTAATCCCGCACGATTGGATTTAGTATATCAAACTCATGGTCATCCTGAACTCGATTCAGAATCTATCCCACTTAGAATAGATGCTGAAATAAATTCA
>Ga0075679_115_pt1 | contig 1840 bp, 1 predicted proteins | sample RifGroA2_FD_68248 | JGI IMG/M metagenome (GOLD analysis project Ga0075679, IMG submission 68248) | Microgenomates (Levybacteria) bacterium GW2011_GWA2_40_16
TAAGGTGTTTGGAATTTTTAATCTTTTGAGAAATGCGGAAATAAGAGAAGCGTCAGGCCGCCGATCTTCTCGCTCATCATCCTTCTTGAAATATGAGACAGGCGGCTCATCCGATAATTCTTGTTTTTCGATTTCGTCTTCTATCTCAACTCCACCCTTCTCGGCTATATCCCTTTCTTTTACAAATCCGAATTCTTCAGGATTAGTTTCTTCAAGTATATCTTCTTTTTCGGGTGCAACCTCATTAATTTTCACATCCTGTAAAACCTCGAGCTGCATTTGTGTCGCCACCCCGTTAATGGTTGCCTCATTTTCAAATCCTTTTTCAAGAACCATTATTTGAGGCAAATGAAGAAAGGGAATTTCCTTCTGCCAGGAATGAGACAAGAATTCATGCTGGACTCCCTCAACCCCTTTGTAATCCAATAAAATAATTTTTGAAGGAAGAATATCAACCGATTCAATTTTTTTCAAAAGTTTTTCAACAGTTTTCAGAACATTTTCTTCAACAATTCCCGCTACAACCTCAAGAATTTTGCCTGCGCGCACAAGGTAAACAAAAATCTTATTCTGACCTGTCTCAATAAAAACTGCCGAAACGGGGGCGCCCTCTGACTTTTGAAGAAAGTGGACTATTGCCTCAATAGTCATGAGATACCCTATTGGAACCAACCCTAAATCCTCGCAAACTTTTTTAAGCTTTACCAGATGTTCTTTTTTAATTTTTCCTTCCTCTACCCAATCGTAAGGTACTGAAAATATAGTCTTTTCTACGTTTCAAGTTCGTGGGTTGAAAGAATAAATAACTTTGAGTTAATTTCCTCAAATAAGATTGCTCCTATTTTGAACGGTTTTATTAAAAGAGAAATAAAAAAATTTTTTTGTGGTTCTTTGCTTTTTAAAAAAGGAAATTGCATAAAATAAAAATAGCTATTTGATTTATTCGACTTTTGCGTAAATCCGCCTGTTATTTTTTCCCAAACTTTCTTCTTTTACTATTTTAAACCTTTTGAGCTTGCCTGTAAAATCAACATGGGGGCCTCCGCAAAACTCGATTGAGTAATAGTCTTCATTTCGTTCTGAATAAGCGAGGGGTGACGCGGAGCGGGGGTGCGGAGCGGTAGGACCCCGAGCACCAGAAGCACCTCCTATGAAATAAACCTTAACTTTATCCTGGTATTTCTCATCAAATAATCCGATCGCTCCAATATCTTTGGCGCGCGATATTGGCAATATCTCAAAATGAACGGGAAGATTTTCTGCGATTTTCGAATTTACAATTTCTTCAACTTTTTTAATTTCTTCTGCGGTTAATTTTCTGTTAAAGTTGAAATCGAATCTTATGCGTTCTATTGTAATATTCGAACCTGTTTGGTGAACTTGCTCTCCCAGCACATCACGAAGCGCCTGATGTAGAAGATGGGTTGCAGTGTGTCCCTTTACTGTCTTTTCCGAATGATCCGCAAGCCCCCCGGCAAATTTTTTTCCTGCTCCTGCTCTTGAAATTTTTTGATGCTGCTCCATTTTATCTACAAATTCCTGCTCATCAAAAGAAAAACCCATGCTTTTTATTTGAGTAGGTGACAAACCGTGAGTCGAGTAAAGCAAGAAGGCATCTTCTGCAGAGATTTCCGTTATGCCCATCAATTCATCGCCTGTTTTGTTATATTTTTTGCTAATAAATGTTTTTGCCTCTGATAAAGTCCTTTTGTAATTTTGCTCTTCTTCAAAAATTATATTTTTAATAAGCTCGAACTTTTTGACTAAATATTCATCAGTATCTTTATATTGTTCAACAATTCTTGTGATTATCGAACTAATACCTTGCCTGCCGGCAGGC
>Ga0075679_138_pt1 | contig 1486 bp, 3 predicted proteins | sample RifGroA2_FD_68248 | JGI IMG/M metagenome (GOLD analysis project Ga0075679, IMG submission 68248) | Microgenomates (Levybacteria) bacterium GW2011_GWA2_40_16
TCACATTTAAAAGCCATACTCCGAAATTGTACCAATTTCGATATCAAATATCAAATATCAAAAAGCAAAAATTCTAATTATTTCAATTCAACCGCGGCCCCTGCGGCCGTGAGTTTTTGTTTTGCCTCTTCGCTTGTCTTTTTGTTGACTGCCGTCATTACCTCTTTTGGCGCTCCGTCAACTAAATCTTTTGCTTCCTTAAGGCCTAAAGTCGGAACTAATTCTCTTAAAGTCTTAATAACTGAAAGTTTATTTGCGCCAGCATCTTGAATCCAAACATTAAATACTGTTTGTTCCTCGACAGGCTCAGTCGATGCCGTGTTATCTGCGACTGCGCCAGTCGCGTTTGACGCGACAACCGGTGCCTGAGCTGTAACTCCGAATTTCTCCTCAAGTGCTTTGACTAACTCGGATAACTCCAGAACCGACATTCCCTCAATTGCTTCCATTAATTGTTCTTTTGTTAATTTTTTCTCTGCCATATTTATTTATTTGCACCCCCCTTCAATATAATTTAGAATTCAAAATTTATAATTCAGACTGCGTTTAGAATTTATAATTTTAAACTCTAAATTTAATTCTGAACTCTGAAATCTAAACTCTGAATTAATTTTTGCTCTTGTCGATTTCCTTCAAAATCATTGCAAGCTTCACTATGTTTGCATTAAGTCCATAAACGAAATTTGAGATTGGAGCATTGAGTGTACCAAGAAGTTTTGCGAGAATGACTTCACGTGAAGGCAAAGTTGAGAGTTTTGTTATTATTGTTTCATCAATGATTGCATTTTCGAAAAACCCGAATTTTATTTTTGGCAAACCGTATTTTTTAATAAACGAAGCCAATACTTTTGCAGTCTTAATTGGATCACCGTATGAGAATAAGGTGGCATGAGGACCTTGAAGTTTTTCTTTTGTATCGACTTTCTTTTCTTTGAGCGCAAGGCTCATGAGAGTATTTTTGATAATCGCGATTTCAGAATCAGCCTCTTTTAGTTCCCGCCTTGCCTCCTCAAGTTGCCTATGTGTAAGACCAGCGTAGTCCACAAAAAACATCGCAGTAGATTTATCCACTTTCTGTTTTAATTCGCCTAGCAATTGTATATTCTTCTGTGACGGCATAAAAAAACACTCCTCGAGGAGTGTTTTGACTATTGGCTTTTGGTCCTTAGCTAATAGCTCTCCTCTACGGGTCTTATTGTTTGCCCGTTGTCTTAGGACTTAAGTATTTTAGCAAAACTAAAAACTGAAAGCAAGACTAAATTTCTTCGGCTTTCCAACTATCTCCGTCGCGGACAACAAAAACGCCGGTGACTGGGACTTTGTCTTCAATAAGTTCTCGAATAAATTCGACGGATTTTCGGACATCTTCTTTGTGTCTTTCGTCATCAACAGGATTTCCTGCGCATTCCTGATGGCCGTCAACCAAAATACCCTTCGAATGATGCTTCTCAATTGAAACCAACAGCTTGAATTCTAGATTTTCGAC